>JADMIO010603902.1_pt1 | contig 82016 bp, 94 predicted proteins | sample 8958161 | NCBI WGS metagenome assembly JADMIO01 (sample SAMN16585339, study PRJNA669376) | soil metagenome | isolation source: Crop rotation soil | place: USA: Cullars Rotation, Alabama | collected 2011
GCCGCGACTTCAAGTCACGTGAATTCCAAGCTTCGGATCCCACTGTGCTGGAAAGCTTCGAAATACCATATCCAACCTGTAGCAGGAATTGATTTCAGAAACGGAGTCAAACAAAAATTCATCGGCCTTGCAAAAAACATGGATGGTTTTTGCGAACTGAATGCCTTTCTGTCACATCATTTACACGGTACAGAACCGATACCCGGCCGTGCTCCTGCTTTTGAAAATTCCTTTTTGATTTACCCGTTCACCCCCGCTTATTTTTCATTGCATGAAAATGAATACATCGGGATTAGTCCTGCTGATTTATTCAGGCTAAATTTTTCAGAATGGAAAAATCATCTGCATAAACTGGTTGCTCTCAGGCCGGTTACGTTCAGAAATAAAATTGATTTTAATACACACCGTTTGCTGCGTGCAATTGATAAAAATACATTGTTAAGCAAGCTGGAAGTGGTTGAACAGGCGCATCCGGATGAAAGGATGCTTACCGGCAAAGAATTGCGGCATATCTATGGTGATTTTCCGCAACTGATCAGCAATGCACAAAAATTACTGGAGCAGTGCGCCATTGATTTTGAATTCAGGCAAAATAAGAACCTGAAATTTTTTACGGGTAACGCACAGGATGATGAACACCTGCTTCGGCAATTATGTGAAAAAAATATTTCATATCGTTACCCGCACCAGGATGAAAAAATCAAACAGCGATTTGAAAAAGAAATTGAAGTGATCACGAAACAGGGTTTCATCTCTTACTTTCTCATCAACTGGGATATCGTACAGTATGCCCGGAAGAAAAATTATTTTTATGTAGGTCGCGGCAGCGGTGCAAATTCCATGGTGGCTTACCTGCTTAAAATTACAGACGTAGATCCGATCGAACTGGATTTATACTTTGAACGGTTTATCAATCCTTCGCGTACGAATCCTCCCGACTTCGACATTGACTTTTCTTCCGATGAACGGGATGATGTGATCGACTATGTATTTAAGCGTTCGCCGTACGGGAAACAATACAACGATCGTGTTGCATTGCTCGCCACATACAGTACATTCCAATGGGATGCTACGGTAAGAGAGCTGGGAAAAGTTTTTGGTTTGCCAAAGGCAGAAATTGATTCTTTTTTAAACCCGGGCAATAAGAAAACAGATCACATCAGCAACCTGATTTTAAATTACGGAAAACGGCTGATCGATCTTCCCAATCATCTTAGTATTCATGCAGGAGGAATTTTAATTGCCGACAAATCCATTCACAACTACACGGCAACCACACTTCCGCCAAAGAATTTTCCGCTCACACAATTCAGTATGCTGGAAGCAGAAGATGTCGGGCTCTACAAATTTGACATCCTTGCACAACGCGGATTAGGGAAAGTAAGGGATGCTGTTGAAATCATCCGGCAAAACAAGGGAGCTGATATTGACATTCACCAGGTCGAACAATTCAAGAACGATCAGGCCGTAAAAAAGAATTTAATGACAGCCAACCTGATGGGTTGCTTTTACGTCGAAAGTCCTGCCATGCGAATGCTGCTGACCAAACTGGAAGCAAAAACGTACCTCGACCTGGTAGCCGCAAGCTCCATTATTCGTCCCGGCGTTGCGTCTTCAGGGATGATGCGTGAATACATCCTTCGTTTCAAAGGAAAGCCACCAACATTCGAAACTCCCGAACCCATTTACAACATTCTTCACGACACGTTTGGAGTGATGGTTTACCAGGAAGATGTGATTAAAGTAGCGTACCATTTTGCCGGGTTAACATTTGGAGAGGCAGATATGCTTCGGAGAGGTATGAGCGGGAAATACCGCGGCCGCGAGGAATTTCAAAAGGTCGAAAGAAAATTTTTTGATAACTGTAAAGAGAAAGGATACCCCGACCAGGTAACAAAGGAAGTATGGAGGCAAATTGAAAGCTTTGCAGGCTATGCATTTTCAAAAGGGCATTCAGCGTCGTATGCAGTGGAAAGTTACCAGTGCATGTTTCTCAAAACATATTATCCTCTTGAGTTCATGGTTGCAGTCATTAATAACGGGGGAGGATTTTACGCCAGGGAATTCTATGTGCATGAGGCGCAAATGTGCGGAGGCCGCATTCACGCACCGGACATTAACAGGAGCGAATATGTAACCACGATTTACGGAGATGATATTTTCCTTGGCCTGCATATGATCGCCGACTTTGAAAAAAATGTTGCTGAAAAAATTCTTGCCGAAAGATATCACCACGGTGAATTTTCTTCCCTCGAAAATTTCATGAAACGTGTTTCGATTGCTGTTGAACAATTGAGGATTCTCATCCGCATCGGTGCATTTCGTTTTACAGGAAGAACAAAAAAACAATTGCTGTGGGATATCCATGCTGTGATAGGCGCAAATAAAAAAACCGAAGTGCGAAATGAACTATTCGAAGTGCGTAACAAAAAGTTTCAATTACCTGAATTGTACCAGGGGAAGTTTGATGATGCATTTGACGAGACAGAGATCCTCGGCTTTCCTTTATGCTCACCCTTTGAATTAATTGCCGGAGAAAATTTACAGGCTGCAGGACAGGAAATATTTTGCAAAAAAATTTCGGAACTGAAAAATCATCTTCATAAACTAATCTCCATCATTGGTTATTCGGTTACCCGTAAAAGAACGAGCACAAAAAAAGGGGAAGAGATGAGCTTCGGAACTTTTCTTGACATCCATGGCGAATGGATTGACACCACTCATTTTCCAGCTATATTGAAACAACATCCTTTCACCGGAAAAGGCTGTTACCTCATTACAGGTAAAGTGGTTGAAGAGTTTGGATTTTACAGCATCGATGTCACAGCCATGGAACGACTGAGCTTTCATGTAAAATATGAAGACGAAAAAATTCTTGCATAGAATTCTTTCGTCCTCATTCAGCCTTTTTCTTAGTCTTGTAAATTAAATGCTTCTTTTACTTCTTTATAGTTGTTATAGTCAATATCCGGATGAGCAGATCTGCTTGCTGCTGGAATACAGACAATCTTATAACCATATAATCCGCTTGCCGGTATCGCACCATTTGAATATTGCCTCCACAATCTAACATAACCAACATGAACATCATAGCGAAGCATCCATGAGTTTGAAGAGCTGATTGAATATTCACATGGCAATGCCCTCCAGGAATTGCTGTAGTATGAATACACCATTACCAATCCGTAATTATATACATTGGATGTAATTTCAGACCAATAAACATCTTTGTAACGTTCATAATAAGAGGATAATGCTGAACTGCTAAAGTCAACATTCAACTCATAGGCTTTAACATTGGCATTTCCTTGTGGACCTGCAGGGCCTTGTACTCCTTGCGGTCCAGTTTCTCCATCTTTTGCACATGAGATAATCAAAATTGATAAAGTACAAATTGCGAGAATTGATCTTAGATTTTTCATTTGTTTTCGATTTTAGTGGTTAGGTATTTATTATGAATTTGTTTGAGTTTAATAATTGAATTAATAACTGCATGTGAATACACGTGTTTCATCTGAAGCAATAACCGGATTGGATTCATTGCATGCGGTTGCGCCCGTATTACTGTAATTAAATACCAGTGTGTGCTTACCAGCTGCAACATCGAATTCTTCACTGTCCGTTTGGGGAGAAAGCGTGGTAATCACACTACCATCCCAGATTATTGTGTAGGTTTTATTTGTAACAGAACGGTTTCTAAATTGAACTTTCCCCATATCCTTCTCGCACGAAATCACAAAAAGAGCGATCACACTCATCACGAAAATTGATTTTAACTTTTTCATTTTGCTTTTGATTTTAGAGATTAAACTTATTGGTTGTTTATTTTCAGGTTTAATAATTACAATGTGTTGATGATTTTTTTGCGTGTTGTTGATAGGAGTTTCCATGTAACTGTTGTTTAATTGATTCGAATTATAATGTAAACATACAGCCACAGAAAAGTGGCAACAGACTATAAGCAGTAAATGGCGGGAAACAAAAGTTTACGGCAGAAACAGGAAAGTATATGCCGTGTCAGTTATAACGAAACGAAGCAAAAAAAAGCAACTATTTATTAAAAATCATTTTCAGATCAGACAATGCTTTGAAAAAATCATCCTTCCGGCGTCTTGCAACATCGGCCTCATTTTTATCGGTGAGTTCAACCACTCCACCTTCTCCCCCCTTTTTATATTTCTTGATGTGATTAAGATTGACAAGGTAGGAGTCATGCACCCTGAAAAAATTGTGCTCACGCATCAGCTCGTCTACCCACTTGAGAGTTTTGGTTGCCGTAATTTTGCGTTTGTCTGTTAAATAAAAATCGGTGCAGGTATCTTCTGATTTGCAAAGAATTATTTCTGACACAGTAATAAAATCAATTCCCCCCATCACAGGTATTCCAACTTTCTGCATTGAAAAATCAGTTTGTTTCGCGTTGTAAAGCAGGGCATCAATATTTTTTTTTGAGCCTGTCGCCGACAGGTTTTTATACCGGCTAACTGCCTCTTTGAGTTCATCTGCACCAAAAGGTTTCTCTATAAAATCAAGCGCGCAGAATCGGAATGCTTTTGCAGCATACTTGTTAAAACTGGTCGTAAAAATCACCTGGCAGTTTACTTCACGTGTTTGGTCTAACAAATCAAACCCGGTGTAAGGAGGTAGTTCAACATCAAGAAAAATCAATTCAGGCTGGAGTTTATTGACTTCCTTTATTCCATCAGGAACCGAATTACAAACCTTTAAAATATCAACTTCAGGAAAATCTTTTTTCAACAAAGCAACCAGGTAATCGCTTTGCGGCTTTTCATTCTCCACAATGATTGTTTTAATCATGCAACCAAAGGTAACGAAAGTTCCACTTTCGTTCCCGCAGGCCGGTTGTCTCTTGTAAACAGATCAATAATCTCAAACTGGGCCTTTATTTTCTTCAATTCATTCAAAATTTTCAACCGTTCCTCCGTCAACTTCATACCAAGCGATTCTTTTTTCATCAGCAACGGTTGTTGCGGTTTCTTAGTCATATCCCTGCCAACTCCGTTATCTTCAACTGTCGCATAAAGCGTATTATCCTTTTTACGAATGTAAACATTGATATGTCCTGGTTGAGATTTGTATTGCAATCCGTGCCAGATGGCATTCTCCACAAACGGCTGAAGAATCAGCGGTGGAATGGTGTCATTCTCTTCGTCAATGCTTTTATCAATATGAAATTGATAGGTGAAAGGATGAGGAAGCCGGATACTTTCCAGTTGCATATATAACTCCAGGGCCTGGATGTCATCTTTCAGCGGCACTTCACTGTGCTGTGAATTCTCCAAAACCAACCGCATCAGTTTTGAAAATTTCAGAAGGTAAGTGTTTGCATCGTCCGGTTTGTGGCTCATTAAAAAAGTCTGTATGGATTGTAAAGCATTAAAAATAAAATGAGGATTCATTTGTGATCTCAACGCCTTCATTTCGGTTTCTGAAACCTGCAGGCTCAATGAAGTTTCCTTTTGCCTTTGCACTGCATCACGTTTGCGCTTGTAAAAAAGAAAACTGAAAAATGAGGACAAAACAATTATTCCCGCACCTCCTGCAATCGAATTTCTGAAGAGCTTTTGCTTATCCAGTTCTGCTTTTGAAATTGCATCCTTTTTTTCCTGTTCCGCATTCCTTAAGACATCCTTCTTTTCCTGTTCGTATGTCATTACTTTCCGGGTTATTTCGTTCTCCTTTTCCTCGTTAAAAATAGAATCCTTTGTGGTTACGGCCTGTTTAAAATAAGACAATGCAAGCTTATAATTGTTGGTCGCCTCGTAAAGTTTACTGAGGTTTTCATTCGCATCCTGAACATCTTCAAGTGACTCCATTCTTTGGGCCAGAATTAAAGAGCGTTGTATATAAACCTTTGCCTGGTCATATTTTTTTAAAGCAAGAAACGACGAACCAATGTTATTAAGTACCGGAACCATACTAAGCGTGTCACCAATTTCTTCGCTTAGTTTGATTGATTTGAAATAATACTTCAACGCTTCAGAATGGCTGGTTTCATGATCAAGTATATTTCCCATGTTGGCCAGATGAACCGACCATTCCCTTCTGAAATTATTTTCTTCGTCTATTTTCAATGCTTTGTCAAGGTAGGAATGTGCAGTTGAGTAATCTTTCATTTCAATATATACATTCGATATGCTGCCATAATCGGTTGACACACCCTTTTCATCTCCCAGTTCCCCTGCTAATTTGAGAGCATCAAAATAGTAGCTCAACGCCTTGGGAAAATTGCCAAGTAGTTTATGTATTATCCCAATATTCGCAAGAATCTTTGCCACATTTCTTTTTTTGCCTAATTGCTCATTTACTTTTAATGATTTAATATAATACGCGAGTGCATCCGGATACAAACCCCTGCTTAAATAAATGCCCCCAAGATTAGAATAACAAATCGCTGATCTTATTTTATTTCCCATTGTTTCAGCGATCTCAATTGTCTTCAGGTTATAGTCAATTGCTTCCGATAAATTTCCCTGCCTCTGGAAAACATTCGCCATATTTCCATATGACATGGCCCGGATGTTTAACGCATCTGCCCTTTCAGGATTGTTGCCTGCACGCCTGGATGAATCCAGCAACCTTACTGCCTTATTATAAAAATTCAATGCGCTGTCGTATTCACTTTTTTCCTTATAAGCAACACCTAACGCATTGTATGCATACGCAGTTGCAACCGGATAATTAATATTTTGCGCAAGCCGAAGGGCTTCATTAACTAACTGTAAAACGGTATCGGAATTTTTTCCCACATATTCACCAGATAATTCGATAAGAAAATTAATTTTTGTCGTATCACCTACACAAGGCCTGCTGACACATGGCGATTTATAGTTGCTGATCAGAAGAACAAGGGAATCAGCTTTAGTCAGTACTTGCTTCTGGGCTACGCTGAAGTTAGATGCAAAAAATAACATCAGAAACACAAATAAGTGCAATAGCGGCTTCATGAATAATGAATTTAGATGGTTAATTCTTTATTAAACCACCGGTAACGAAAGCTCCACTCTCGTTCCAGCCGGTGTGTTTTCTTTTGTAAACAAGTCAGTAATCTTAAACTGCGCCTTTATTTTTTTCAGTTCATTCAAAATCTTCAAACGCTCTTCCGTGAGTTTCATACCAAGAGATTCTTTTTTAATAAGCATCGGTTGTCGCACCTTTTTGCTCATATCCCTGCCAACACCATTGTCTTCAACAGTTGCATACAATGCATTATCTTTTTTGCTGATATATATATTGATGTGGCCGGGTTGCGGTTTGTATTGAAGTCCATGCCAGATCGCATTCTCTACGAATGGCTGAAGAATAAGCGGGGGAATGGTGTCATTCTCCTCATCAATGCTTTCATCAATATGAAACTCATAGGTAAAAGGATGCCGGAGACGGATACTTTCCAGTTGCATGTAAAGTTGGAGGGCCTGCATGTCATTCTTGAGTGGCACCTCACTGTGCTGCGAATTCTCCAACACCAGACGCATGAGCTTTGAAAACTTCAGAAGATAAATATTTGCTTCTTCTGATTTATGACTCATTAAAAAAGTCTGAATACTTTGTAGGGCATTAAAAATAAAATGAGGGTTCATTTGGGAACGCAACGCTTTCATTTCTGTTTCTGAAACCTGCAAGCTCAACGAAGTTTCCTTTTGCTTTTGTTCTGCATCACGTTTGCGCTTGTAAAAAAAGAAGCTAAAGAGTGATGAAAGCGCAATAACCCCTGCTCCGGCTCCTATGGAATTTCTAAGTAGTTTTTGTTTTTCTATTTCTCCATTTTGTAATTCCTTATCCTTTTGCAACAGAACTATCTCTTTTTCTTTTTTATCCGCTTCGTACTTTGATAGTATTTCAGAAACCTTTTCCGAATGTTCTTTTTCATTCAGTGAATCTTTAACCGCTGACGATAGTTTATAATAATCATAAGCATCGCGCCAGTTACCCAGCGCAGAATCACATTGAGAGAGTCCTTCAAGAGCTTCCATCATATCAATTTTTGAATTCAGGTCTTTGGAAATCGAAAGGTGTCGCTTCCCCAATTGCACTGATTCACCAATCCGACCTAACTTCAGGTTCGCTTCACTCATAGGACCCAGGTTCAGCGCCATGCCATGTAAATCACCCAATGATTCAAAAATTTTTATGCTTCTGCTGAAGTGATCCAGGGCGTCGAAATAATTTTTTTTGTCTACCAGGTCATTACCGACATGCAAAAATCCAAGTGCTATTTTTGCCGGAATGCCTATCTCCTCGTAGGAAGCAAGACTCATAGAATGCAGCCTGAGCGCGTCATTTGTCTTTCCCTGAAGAGCGAACTGGTTGGCGATGTTGGTATACGTATCGGCGATTCCCAGTTTATCATCCAGTTCCTTTTTTACAGAAAGGCATTTGTTATAATATTCAATTGCTTTCTCCCTGTTTTTCCTCTTGGAGTAAAAGTTCCCTAACGCATTGTACGAATACGCCAATCCGGGCCTATCATTCAACTCTTCCCTGATTTTAATACTTTTCAATTGGTAGACCAATGATTCCTCATCCCTTCCCATTGCTTCGAGCGTTAACGCGATGGAGTGATATGAGTGTGCGATGCCCGCCCGATCCATCAGTTCTTCTTCTAACTTTAATGCTTTGTCATAATATTCAAGAGCCTTACCATAGTCGCCCATTGACGAATACGAGTTACCCAGGTTAATGTATGACGCAGTGATACCAGGTTTATTTCCCGTCACCTGCCGTAATTTCAAACTCTTGAAATGGTAATCCAATGAAATCTTATTTTCGTCTTTGGCCCAATAGGCAATCCCTAAAATGTGATCTGCATTCGCTTCTCCTTTTAAATAGTTAACCTTCTTCGCCAGATTCAACGCCTGCGAACCAAAAAAAACTGAGCTGTCAGGATAAATATAGTAATACTCATAACCAAGAGAAACAAGAACATTTACCTTGCTTGTATCATTTTTAAAAGATACGATTTGTTGATCGAGTAATTTCAGAACAGTTTTTAATGAATCTACCTTTGCCCTCCCTGTCCTTTGAGCAATGGCATTTTTCCCAATCAGGCTAAGCGCCAAAAAAACAAATAAGTATCCTAACGGCTTCATGGAATTAGATATTTTAACATCGTTTTTATGCTAGCCAGGCGCTTAACTCCTTCTTAGTATTGGGAAGATTATTTACAAAATGAAAAAAGTAAGTGTTCCTAAGCCCAACGAAACTTTCCTGGTTGTTCATATTAATTTTTGATTAATCTTTTGAAAATATCATTTGTGCCATCCGTTAATTCAACAAGGTAAACCCCATCTGAAAATTTTGAAACATCGATTTCCTCGACAAGTGTATGAGAAAGTTTCCCTGTAATAAGATTTCTACCTGTAACGTCCCTGATATAAATTGCGATTTCATTTTTTGCAAATTCAACTGAACTCATTGAAACGTCCGGAAGTGCACTGAAGTCCCATGTTTGTCCCGTTCCGGAAGAATCGGCTGAGCCCAGTTGGTGACGTGATATGTTACAGAATCACCAATATTCCATGCGCCATCGATAAATATATAAGTGGATTGAGCATGAACCTGAATAACAAAAGTCAGCATAAAACTGAAACAGCAGATAGAGGTTGTCTTTTGTAATGTAAATTTTTTCATAGCCATCCTATTTAGTTTGAAATACATATTTTTTTCAAAAGTACTTTTCCATTGTTATCATCATGAACTTCCAAAAAGTAAATTCCGGTATTCAATTTTTCACCCAATTCAATTTTAAAAGATACTTGTTTTGTTTCATCCCTGAATAATTCCTGCGATAAAATATTTCTTAAAATAATTGTGTGTTGCAAAACCGCTTCATCATCAAAATAAATCGTAAAATTACCGTTAGATGGATTCGGAAATATTTTCAAATTCTTTGATAAATAAAAGTTGCTTTCAATGTCTGCATGAATGCCGGATGCGAGTTTCAAAATCCAATAGTCCGAACCTCCCCTGCAGGAATCTGTTTTATCTCCTGCAATTCCGGAATTGGAACGGGAAGCAATAACACATCCGTTATCATTTGTACGCTGCAAATAATATAAATAGTCATCTGAAGTTCCACCAAATGTTTTTTGCCATGAAATATTTCCGGAGCCGGTTAATTTCAGAATCCAATTGTCAAACCCGCCAATGGTGTCCTGTGTTTTGTCGCCGGAAATAGTTGAATTGGAATATCCCCCAACGATGTATCCACTGTCATTTGTTTGTTCAAGCCACTGAAAACCATCCGTATTATTTCCACCAATTGTTTTCTGCCACTGAATTGTATCTCCCGTTACATTCAGTTTTACTATCCAGTAATCAAAATCACCTTTTGAGTTTTCGGTTTTGTCGCCTGTGCTATCGGAGTTGGAAACGCCTCCTAAAATATACCCGCCATCATTGGTTTGCTGAACACAGGAAAATTCATCATGCTGCGTGCCTCCAACTGTATTGTCCCATTGAACAATTCCGGCATTATCCAATTTAACCACCCAAAAGTCGTAATCACCTATGCTGTTTTCTGATTTATCGGATGATGCTGGTGAATTTGATTTACCCGCAAGTATATAACCCCCATCAGTTGTTAAATTAAGATTCAAAAGGTAATCATCAGAGGAACCACCAATTGTATTTTCCCATTGAATACTATTTGAAGTCGAATCTAACTTCACGACCCAGTAATCAAATCCGCCAAGTGAATTCTCACCCTTGATACTATTTGAACCTGAATTGGAGCGACCACCAAGAATATATCCGCCATCATTGGTTTGATAAACCGAATACAAAAGATCATCATTGTTGCTGCCTATTACTTTTTCCCATTGCTTTTGGCCGCCGGCGTCAAGCTTCACTATCCAATAATCCATCATCCCATAACTGCTGCTGTCTTTGTTACCTGATATTCCTGAATCGGAACTTCCTCCGATAATATAACCGCCATCACTTGTCTGTCTTACGCAGACACCAATTTCATTTCCATTTCCACCAATTGTATTTTGCCATAGAATAATTCCGGTGGAATCAATTTTTACAACCCAATAGTCATTCGATGCAGACCATGAATTTTGAGATTTCTCGCCCGAACTATCTGAGTTGGAATATCCAATCATAATATATCCGCCGTCATTCGTTTTTTGAATAATGTAAACATTATCCTCATTGCTTCCGCCAATTGTTTTTTGCCATTGAACAGCCGGTTGAGCAATTATATTTTTATGTGTGCAAAGGAAAAAAAAGATTAGACCAATCACCGCAGTTGAATGGATCATTTGATGTTTAATCATGTGAGAATGATTTTCATTGATAACAAATGTAAAATATATTTTATTCGGAAATTTATGCTGCTCTCCTGAATGTAATCTGGTCCTCATTATCAAACTGTCCTTTTAATACTGTAATTGTGACTTCCAACAGTTTCAGTGCCTTTATTACAGCACCAAAAATCACTACCCTTTTACCAAACGCATATGTATCAAAATTTTCTAATCCAGGAAAAATCTGTATTCCAAATTTTTTATAAAAAGTAACATGATGCGGATCACATTGAAAAAAACAATAATCAATGTTAAAGGAATGACAGATTGCAATCATACCCGACACGAAAAAAGCTGACAACGACATACTGCGGTGTCCTTCGTCGATAATAAAACGACTCGTCTCACAATACACCTGTTTACCGGCCTCCTGGGAATCGCAAAAACGTTTTATAACATCTTTTGAGTTTGCGTGCGGAAGTAAATTGATCAATGGAAGATTTTCCGATCCATAAGAAAAATATTTATGAATGAAATAAAGCGGATGATTTCTAAAATAGAAATCAGAAAACCTATGCTCATAGACCATTGGCATAACTAACCGGCTATAGCCAACAAGAATTCTTTCAGAACCCGTTTCCAGGTACAGGCCAAGATGTATGCTTCTTTTATCATATTCATCTGTTTCAAAAGGAATATGCAGGTTTTCAAGCGCATTCGGATATACCTTTTTATATGTTCTGTATCGAAGAGCAAATGCGTCTGTCAATCGATCTTCAGTTCTGATAATCTGAACTGAATATTTTAGTGTTGAGTCCATGGTTTTGATTTTTGAATTGTTATAAACAAGATTTTTTTATTACCCTCTTGTTGCCTTGCCTTTGGAGAAGGCTTAGGGATGATGTTTTTACCAAACAAGAGGAAACATTTTGTATGTATGCGAACAATAATTCAGGTATTCCTCTTTAAAATTTTTAGTTAAGGTTTGTTCCTCCGTTTTAATTCTCAGGTGATAAACGAATAGCATTCCTATTCCAAAAATTAATATTCCGATAAGTGATTGCAGGAAGATGGCGCTGCCAAGCATTGCAATGTATGCTCCCGTATAAGAAGGATGTCGCAAAATTTTGTAAGGGCCGGAAGCAATAATTTTATGGCCTTCTTTAATTTGAACGGTTGACGAAAAATATTTTCCAAGAATATAAATGGCATACAATCTAAACGCTGTTCCGCCGACAAGGAGACAAATTCCCAAGCTAATAAAAGCGGAATGAGTATTCACACCTTGTGGCAGATACGCCCATTCAATTAGTGAAGCAATTTGTCCGATACAGGAAACAAGAATGATTAGCCAGATTGTGTTTCGGTCTGTCGCTTTTTTCTCCTTTGATTCCGCAATGCTTAATCGGGGTTGCGTCGCAAATAAGACAGAACAGACAAGAGCGAGGAAAATTACCTGCCAGTTTAATAGCAGGTCCGGTTTTGCAATCAATGGCAAAACATAAAACAAAAGCAAGAAGAAAATAATTGATGTTGCTTTTTTTAATTGTCCTTTTGATGTGGTGAGCGTTTTCATAATTTTGTTTTCAATTATGATTCAAATATACACTCGTGAGAAGGCGGCTAACCTCATCCTGTAGTTAATGGCGGGAAATTGGAGTTTACGGCGGGGATGAGAAAGTGTATGCCGGGTTTAATTTATAGGAAAAACGGTCAACCCTGAGAAACCAAAAAGTTTTTGAGGACTTATTTAAAATGCGAGCCGGATAAGCTTTTCGATATTTTTTTTATTCGAGAAATTTTCCATCAGCAGTTTTTCTCTTTTTTCAATTTCACGCTTTGAAAATTCCTTACCCATCACTTCTTTTATTTTTTCTTTCATTTTTTCCGGTGAGGTCGCAAGAATGCAAAGTCCTTCCAGGCCGGTATTTTCAACCATCTGCTTGTTTACAATGCAGAATCTTCCGGCAAAAAGCGAAGACAATAATTTCAACTTAATGCCGGTTGCCTGGAAAGTAGGAAGTACATTGCAATGAGCTTCGCGAATCAGCCGGTGAATCTGCGATGGATCCAATCCTTCTCTTAACTCAACATTTTTATTTTCCTGGATTGCTTTTATTAATTCAGGAGACGGTTTAGATCCGGCTATTATTAACCGGTACGGAAGATTATTGAAAACTTTGTTGACGAGAAATAAAGCAGCCTCATTATTTTCTCCGACAGAAAGATTTCCATGGTAAAAAGCAAATTCTCCTCTTCCCTCCTCTATCACTACATGCTCATTTGCATGAAACGCCGGAATGTAATGCACGTTTTTAAAATGAGAAGAGAAATAATCCGTATCGTTTGGTGAAATCGAAGCGATTCCAAAAGCATTCTTTAAAATGGGTTCGTATTTTTTCAGCTTGCCGGCTTCATTGTAAAAATAATAACGCTTGAAAATATGGCGCTCCACCCTGGCGAGGTTCTCATAATAATCATGTTCCACGTTGTGAGCACGCACGATTATTTTTCGTTTGCATATTTCCGGGTCGTTCAACAGGAATGTCGAGTGAATTCCTTCCATCAGGATCGGGTAATTATTTTTCAAAAGATTCTTTTTCAAGGCGCCGTCAGTACGTGTAAGTACAATGTAAGGCAGCGTATTAAAAAGAAGCGACTTCGCTGTCTTACGTTGATAATAATGAACGCTTGCACAAAGCTTTTTCAGGACGTCCTGCGGCTTTCGGCCATACTCAAAACAATGAAGATGGATTTTTATGCCTGCTTCGTGGAAGGACTTCAGTTTGAAAAAAATATCAATGACTCCCCCGTAATCCGCAGGATAAGGCACGTCGAAGGCGATGATATTAATGTGCTTTTCAGATGACATCCTTATATATTTTGAGCAGCTCTCCTTCTTCCTTCTCCCAACAGAGTTCTGCGGCGGCAAGTTTTAAATTTTCCTTCCAACCTGCAAACCGTCCTTCATCGCTGAACATTTCATTTATTTTTTCCCCGATGTGCTTCGGATCGTGGCTTTCAATGGAAAGCCCGATCTCATACCTGTCAATGATCTTTTTTACTTCCACGAGGGAAGAAGCCAGCACAGGAAGGCCGGCATGAATGTAATCGAATAATTTATTGGGGAGCGAATACCTGTAATTGATATTGTTGTCCTTGTCCAGCGTCAAGCCCATGTCTGCGAGACGGGTGTAAGCCTTTAGTTCCTCCATTGGAAGTTTCGGGATAAAAAAGACTTTATCCGTAAGATTTAGAACATCCCGCATATCTTTCAATTGCCTGATTACATCCCCGCTTCCAATAAAAAGTAATATTGCATTGTTCACATACAACATTGCTTCCAGCGCTTCTTCGGCTCCACGGTGAATGTTGATTCCTGCTCCCTGGTAAAGAATAATTTTTTTGTTCTCAGGAAGATTCAAATCTTTCCTGGTTTTCGGAACAATGATCCCTGGTGGAGTGACCGGAACATTTCTTACCACTTCCACTTTGATGTTGTATTCTTCTTCATATAACCGTGCAATGGATTCATTTACGGTATAAACATGTTTCAGCCGTGGAAAAATAAAACGTTCAATCCTTTTCCATATGCGCTGCACCTGCTTCCTGTTTACCAGCTCTGGTACTTCCGTGAAATATTCATGGCTGTCATAAAACAATTCCACCTTCTTCAGTTTCGAAATGATAAAGTTGGGAAGCAGCGTATCGAGGTCATTTGCTATAAGAAGATCGGTTTTGTGAAACAACAAATAAAAGAATAACCGGAAATTATACGATGCATAAAAGAAGATTCCTTTTTCCCACCAAAGTCTGAAGCGGACTGTTTTGTATGAACGTTTTGCAAGAGGGAGACTCTTTTTCAACTGCCTGCCGAGCAGGGTGACGTCCAGCCCTTTTCTATGAAGTGTAGATGCAATGCGGTCTACACGCTGATCAGTAACAAGATCGCTGATAACTGAAATGATCACACGCCTCATATTTTCTCAATAAACTTACCCGGAATGGCTTTTCAGGAAGCGCAATTAAGTGAAAAAATCCGAATCGGGAATTTGTTGTTTTAGCTGATTTGGCAAGCAGTGCCAAAAGTGATAGCTTTGTTTCTGAATATTATTTAAAAACGCAAAGGAGGGTTTAACCTTAATTAGCAATTCAAATGAATGAACAGGAATTAGAAAAGAAATTTCAGGCCCGGATTGACAACGGTGAAGTAATTGAAGCCAAAGACTGGATGCCTGAAAAATACCGGAAGCAGCTGATTCGCATGATGAGCCAGCATGCACATTCCGAAATAGTCGGCATGCTCCCTGAAGGAAACTGGATAACCCGTGCCCCCAGCTTAAAAAGAAAAACCGTTTTGCTTGCAAAAGTCCAGGATGAAGCAGGACACGGACTCTATATTTACAGTGGTGCTGAAACCCTCAACGTTTCACGGGAAGAAATGGTTGGGGAATTTCTGAATGGCAAAGCAAAATATTCGTCCATCTTTAATTACCCTACTTTGAGCTGGGCTGACATGGGAGCCATCGGATGGCTCGTGGATGGTGCTGCCATTGTAAACCAGACGGCTCTTGCAAAATGTTCATACGGTCCGTATGCCCGTGCCATGGTTCGCATCTGCAAGGAAGAAAACTTTCACCATAAGCAAGGTTATGAAATTCTTGCAACGTTGATGAAAGGAACAAAAGAACAGCGTGAGATGGCGCAGGATTCAATCAATCGTTTCTGGTGGCCTTCATTGATGATGTTCGGGCCGCACGATAAAGATTCTCCTCATAGCGGTGACCTGCTCCGGTGGAAAGTGAAATTATATTCCAACGATACATTGCGCCAGCGTTTTATTGACCGAACCATTCCGCAAGCGGAAAATATCGGTCTCACTGTTCCTGACCCTGATCTGAAATGGAACGAGGAAACAAAACATTATGATCACGGAGATATTGATTGGGTAGAATTTAAGAATGTAATTAACGGTCGTGGTATCTGCAACAAAGAAAGAATGAAGGCAAGAAAAGATGCTCATGAAAACGGTTCATGGGTTCGGGATGCCGCCGAAGAATACGCAAGAAAGCATGCAGCCAAACCGGTTGCAGCATAATATTTCCAGGAACAAAAAATCAGCATACAAGATGAGTAATACACAGTGGCCTCTTTGGGAAGTTTTTACACAAAAGCGATTCGGTGCACCCTTTGAACATGCAGGCAATGTACATGCGCCTGATAAAGAAATGGCATTGCAAAATGCGCGCGATGTTTACTCACGGAGAAATGAAGCCTTGTGTATCTGGGTGGTTCCTTCCGATTCGATCGTATCAAGCACACCGGAAGATGTCGGATCCTTCTTTGATCCTGCAAATGATAAAATTTACCGTCACCCTAATTTTTATAAAACGCCGGGAGCAAACTTTGAATAATACGAATGACTAAATTCCAAACAGTCATTCTTTGATCATTCTATGAAAACAAACTCTTCTCTTTTTGAATATTGCCTCCGGATCGGAGATACAAACCTGATTCTTGCACAGCGCCTCGGCGAATGGTGCGGTCACGGTCCTATCCTTGAAGAAGACATTGCACTCACAAATATTTCGCTGGATCTTCTCGGGCAGGCGCGAAGCTTTCTGACATATGCCGGGCAAGTTGAAGGAAAAGGAAGAAGCGAAGACGATCTTGCTTATTTCAGGGGAGAGCGTGAATTCAGGAATTTTCTTATCAGCGAACAATCAAACGGCGACTTCGGGCAAACCATTCTTCGCCAGTTTTTAGTTAGTGCCTTTCAGCATTATTTTTTTGATGCATTGAAGAAATCAAAAGACACTACATTGTCAGCATTAGCAGAGAAATCGTTGAAAGAAGTTTCTTATCACCTGCGTCATAGCAGTGAATGGGTAAAAAGATTGGGTGATGGAACCGAAGACAGCCATCAGCGTATGGTGAATGCAATAAATGAGCTTTGGATGTATACAGGTGATATGTTTGAAATGAATGAGGCAGAGAAGGCATTAAGTAAAGAAGGAATTGCCGTGGATCTTTCAGTTATTAAACCGTTTTGGGAAAATAAAGTGAAAGAGATTTTTTCACAGGCCACGCTTTCTGTTCCTGAAAATGTTTTTATGATCACAGGAAGCAACGAAGGAAAACATACAGAACATCTCGGCCATCTACTGGCTGAAATGCAATCCCTGACAAGGGCTTTTCCGGGAGCCACCTGGTAATACAGATAGTAGGAAGATGAGTACAATAATTAAATCAGAAATCAGGAACCGCCAAAGGCGAGTCTCGCTGAAGGCAGATCAGAAACCGCCAAAGGCGAGTCTCGCTGAAAGCGGATCAGAAATGGTCTGGGATCTGTTGAGTAAAATTCCGGATCCTGAAATCCCTGTGATTACCATTTCCGATCTTGGCGTCCTTCGTGATGTGAGGTTAGAAAATGAAAAAGTCATTGTGACTATTACGCCAACGTACAGCGGATGTCCTGCCATGAAAGCCATTGAATCGGATATTCTCTTCACGCTCAAGGAAAATGGATTTGATGCTCAGGTCAAAACCGTCTATTCGCCGGCCTGGACAACGGACTGGATGAGCGAGGAAGCGAAAGAGAAACTTCGTGAGTACGGGATCTCACCACCGATCCGAAATCAGAAACCGCCAAAGGCGAGTCTCGCTGAAAGCGGATCCGAAACCCGGAATATCACTTGTCCACGCTGCAATTCTTCAAACTCAGAATTGATCAGCCAGTTCGGATCAACAGCATGCAAGGCCCTGTATCGTTGCAAAGACTGCAAAGAACCCTTTGATTATTTTAAATGTCACTGATAAAAATGGAAAGCACTTCGATCAAATTTTCCATGCACGGATCTGTTGCAGTAATTACGTTGAACCGTCCGGATAAATTTAACAGCTTCAACCGTGACATGGCTTTGGCGCTGCAGAAATCACTGGATCATTGTACATCTGAGAAAACCATACGCGCAGTTTTACTGACCGGTGAAGGCAAAGCCTTTTGTGCGGGGCAGGATTTGGGTGAAGCCGGTGATGCGAGCGGTCCCGGAATAAAAAAAATAGTAGAAGAACATTACAACCCGATCATTAAAAAAATAAGATCCATCGAAAAGCCAGTTGTATGCGCGGTGAACGGAGTTGCTGCAGGTGCCGGGGCGAACATTGCATTGGCCTGCGACATTGTAATAGCTGCATCGTCAGCATCATTCATCCAGGCATTTTCAAAAATCGGATTGATACCAGATAGCGGAGGAACATTTATGCTTCCAAGGCTGATTGGCTGGCAACGCACTTCTGCATTGATGATGCTCGGAGAAAAAGTGACTGCAACTGATGCATTTCAGATGGGAATGATTTACAAAGTTGCCGGGGATTCCAGCTTATCAGAAGAATCCATGAAGATTGCAACCATGCTTTCTGAAATGCCGACAAAAGGAATCGGTCTTACAAAAAGACTTTTGAATGAATCTTTCTTTAACTCACTGGAGAAACAACTGGATCGTGAGCGTGACATCCAGGTTGAAGCGGCACAAACCTACGATTACAACGAAGGCGTAAAATCTTTTTTAGAAAAACGGAAGCCGGTTTTTAAAGGAGAATAAAAATTCAAAAGCAATAAAAACCCCGTCGCGCCAAATGCGGACGGGGTTTTGTTTTTTTCTACTGAATCGCTTATCTTACTTTGTTAGCCAATTCAGCACCAGCCTTAAATTTAGCTACTTTTTTAGCAGCAATTTTAATCGGCTTTCCTGTTTGCGGGTTGCGTCCGTTTCTTGCAGCTCTTTTAGCTACAGAGAAAGTTCCAAAACCAACCAAAGCAACTCTGTCACCTTTTTTCAATGACTTGGTTGTAGCATTCATGAAAGCCTCTAAAGCTCTTGCTGCATCTGCTTTCGTGATTTTTGCTTCTGATGCCATAGCATCTACTAATTCACTTTTGTTCATTTTGCTAATTGTTTAAGGGTTTTACTTATTGAATTAATTTATCGTTAGTAAATGTATAGACAAATCAGGCTTTCAGTGAGGCAAATGCCCTGAATTGTTAATAAAATATAGGGTTTGTTAATAACTTTCATTGAAAACCCGCTTGCAACAGCCTGTCCGGAGGTTCGGACCTGATCAATCCCGCATTTAGCCTGAGAAGTTAAGCTGACCGGTAAATTTCAAATCATCCTTGTCCGGTTTGAATTGTTTTTATACATTTGCGTCCCTTTTAATAAAAATCATAAAAACTAATTTCAACACATGTCAAACCAGTATGAAACAGTGTTCATCATGACTCCCGTTCTTTCGGAAGAACAAATGATGGAAACTGTTGCTAAATTCAAGAAAATCCTCTCCGATCATTCCGGAACCGAGATTGTTTATGAAAACAATTGGGGATTGCGCAAACTGGCTTACCCGATCCAGAAAAAAAATACCGGGTTCTATTACCTCATCGAGTTCAAAGCATCAGGTGACCTGATTGCAAAGCTCGAAATCGAATTTAAGCGCGATGAACGGATCATGCGTTTTCTCACCATTGCATTGGATAAACATGCCGTTGCATACAATGAGAAGAAACGCCGGAATGCAGCTATTAAAAAAGAAGAAACAACAGTCGCTTAAACACTCACACACATGGCATCACCAAATGAAGTACGTTATCTCAACCCACCGTCGGTTGATGTATCAAGAAAAAAATATTGCCGTTTCCTGAAAAACGGAATCAAATACATTGATTACAAAGACGCAAACTTCCTGATGAAGTTTGTGAACGAGCAGGGAAAGGTTTTACCACGCAGGTTAACCGGAACTTCACTGAAGTACCAGCGCAAAGTAGGACAGGCTATCAAACGTGCAAGACATCTTGCTTTGATGCCTTATGTATCGGATCTTTTAAAATAAGGAGAGCAACTCATGGAAGTAATTTTAAAACAGGATTTGGATAATCTCGGCTATGCCGATGAAATCGTGAAGGTGCGTCCCGGTTATGCGCGCAACTATTTAATTCCACGCGGGCTTGCAACAATTGCAAACGAGTCGAATAAAAAAATGCTTGCTGAAACAGTTAAGCAGCGTGCTCACAAGGCACAGAAAATAAAAGGCGATGCTGAGTCGGTTGCAAAACAACTGGAAACAATGACGCTGAAGATCGGTGCCAAGGTTGGAGAGACCGGAAAAATATATGGTTCGGTTACATCACTCCAGATTGCTGATGCGCTTGCAAAACACGGTGTGGAGGTTGACCGCAAGAAAATTCATATCGACGGTGATCACATCAAAGCACTTGGAAACTATACAGCAACGGTAAATCTTCACAAGGACATTAAAGTGAAGGTGAACTTTGAAGTGATCGCTGAATAAACCCCACTTCTCTAAAGAATAAAAGCGTTCTGACTTAGTTCAGAGCGCTTTTTTATTGGGTACTATCCTTTTCCAATTATTCATACCGCAACGCTTCAATCGGATCAAGCCGCGAAGCTTTCACTGCAGGATAAAGTCCGGAAACAATTCCTACTACAATGCAGGTGATCAGGCTGATGATAATCCAGTTCCAGGGAATGATAAAGCTGGTCCCGAAAAGCAAGGCCACTAAATTTCCAATGATCACTCCAAGAAAAATTCCGGCAAGTCCTCCGATCTGGCAAATGGTAATGGCTTCCAGTAAAAATTGTTTCATAATAACAACCGGTGTTGCTCCGATTGCTTTCCGGATGCCGATTTCTCTTGTTCGTTCAGTGACCGATACCAGCATGATGTTCATCAATGCAATGGCAGCACCAAGCAGCGTAATCACACCGATCAGGATCCCTGCAAGCAGCACATAACCCAGCTGGCTGATTAGTATCTGCGCCACGCTGTCGCTTTTCGTAACTTCAAAGGTATCGTCTTCGCCGATGGGAACATGCCTGATGGTGCGGAATAGCCCGGTGGCTTCGCCGATTGCATTGTCCATTGACCGGACATTATCAACGCTGACATTGATGGAGAAAGACATGTTGGGTCTTGAATAATTTTGCTTTGCATTAAACAGCGGAAGGATGCACGTTTTATCTCCGCCGAATCCCATCGCGCTTCCCTTCGCTTTCAGGGTTCCGATCACACGGTATTTCATGCTTCCAACGGAAATTATCTTATCCACGGGATCTTCATTCACAAACAGCTTATCCACTAATTCTTTTCCGAGAATCACTACATTTTCTCCGTATAAAATTTCCTGCGGAGAAAAATTTCTACCCTTGTCAATGGTATATCCTGATGTTGAAAGGTAATTTTCATTCCCTCCCATAATCATGATGTTGGGGTTTGTTTTTTTATCTGCATGCTTCAGGGTGGAAGCACCGGAAGCAAAAGTGGAAACAGAAACTGTAGCAGGAAATTTAAACTCCTCTGCAAAACGCGTCGCCTGGTAATAGTCAATCGGCTTGAATTTTTTTGGACGCCTTCCGGAATTACCGATGTGTATATGCATTCCCCTGTTTTGAATCGTGAAGGAATTGGCTCCCATGCTCTGGAAGTTACTGTTAATAGAGGATTTGATCGCATCAATAGCCGTCAGGATGCCAACCAGCGCCATGATACCGATGGCTATAATCAGGGCGGTAAGCACAGTCCGAAGGAGCTGGCTTCGTATGCTTTGCAAGGCAACTTTCAGATTTTCGAGGAAATCCATAGAAATGTTTGGTGGTGAAATTAATGAAATACTGACAGACGGGCAGGTATAGAAAAAAGATTAACAGAAATTAACCTTGGGCTGTAAGAATCCCTTCATAATTGTTTCACAGCGGCTCAGAATATTTATCTATCTTTGGCGTTAGAAAAAATAAAACAAAATATCATGAAAAAATTCCTTGCAATCCTCTCCCTTGTTGCCTTTGTTGGTGTGAACATTTCAGTTGCCCAGGCTCCCCAGGCAGCAGTAACCAAAGAAACAACGAAGAAAGAGACTATCGTGAAAGCAGATGAAAAATCTGTTTCGCATTCCTGCTGCAAAAACGGTTCAAAGAAAAACTGCACAGCAGAGCAAATGAAGAATTGTTCTCCTGCTGAAAAAGCTGCCTGCAATCATGGCGACAAAACAAAAGCAGATGCAGGAACTGAAAAGAAAGAAGGAACTAAAGCAAACAATAACTGATTGTTTTAGTACACTGAAAAATAAAAACCCTTCGTCAAAAACGGAGGGTTTTTTATTTTATAAAGAAATGTCCAACGTACACCTCTGTTGATCAGAGAAAATTCTTCAGCTCGTCGAGCGATGAAATCTCATGGGTCACTTTTTCCTGGTGTGCAATCCTTCCCGGATTAAAAAAAACGGCATCCCATCCCGCATTTCTCGCACCGATGATGTCAACTTCAAGACCGTCACCAACCATCAGGCACTCACTATCCTTCGCATTTGCTTTTTGAGCAGCGTGGTAGAAAATTTTTACATCGGGTTTTTTAAAGCCGGTGTGTTCAGAAATAATAATTTCGGAAAAATATTTCGAAAGGTCGGCTGAATCAAGCTTGATGTACTGCGCTTCCTGGAACCCGTTTGTAATAATATGCAGGGTGTATTTTTCCCGGAGATATGAAAGCACTTCATGCGCATGGGGAAACAAATGGTTTTTTACCGGGCTAATGGTGATGTAATCTTCTGCCAGTTCCGGGGGAGCCAGCTCGGCATCCAGGCCCATGTCCCAGAATGTAAACGCAAATCTTTTATTACGTAAAGTGTCTTTGTCAATTTTTCCAAGACGGTATTGTTCCCACATCATGGCGTTCCGCTCCTGGTATGTACGGATAAAAAAATCAGCTGAAGAAACCCCCAGCTTTTCCAGGCGGTGCTTGTGATACAGCTCATTCAATGTTTCCCTGGAGTTGCGTTCAAAATCCCAGAGCGTATTGTCAAGATCAAAAAAAATGTGATTGTATTTCTTCATTTGATTATTTCCGGGATATTTCTCACGTGGAGAAGTTCGAATGCGGAAGTCAGGATCAGCGACCAGGCAGTAATGGAAATAAACATATAAAGAATAATTTTTCTTTTGCTTTTTTCAAAACGGGTCATGAAAAAAATACCCAATGGAATTGAAAATAGCATGGGCGTCAATGCTGCCATTCCTATCAGTCCGTACTTACGCCATAATTTTACCATCTTCCTGGAGCGTGCTGAGAATATTTTCCGCGGCCGCTGCATCGGTTGTTCAATATAAGAATAGCTGATCTGGATTTCTTCGTCGGTATCTGCTTTCGGCGGAGAAAAGAAACTATCACGGTTTTGCTTTCTTTTCCAGAAATAATCTTTGATGGAATGATACAATTCGTAAATCCAGTCGCTGACATGAATGAAAACTAGCACCCCGATCATTCCTCCGAAAATTGCATAGACGTTGGTTTCAAGCCACGTGAAATCGTATTGTTCTCTCAGGTACACCAAAGGAGGACCGGCAACGAACTTAACGCTGCTGATCATAATCAATGTCAATGCTTTGAGAAAGTGATCCATGAATCAGAATAATTTCAGGATGGCTGAAACAACAAAAGTAAGCAGGGAAGTGATGTTTTACCGGAGCTTCGAAAAATTGATTTCCTAAAGTTTACCTCCATAAGCGAGATCACCCGCATCCCCGAGTCCCGGAACAATGTATGCCTGGGCTGTGAGCTCCTCATCCACTGCTGCTGCCCAAACCGTAATGTTAGTTGATAACTGACTTCTTACATGCTCAATCCCCTGGGTGCTGGCCAATGCACTTACAATGTGTGTATGCCTCGGAGCACCCTTTTCCATCAGCGCTTTATAGGTCATGACAATGGATGAACCGGTGGCAAGCATGGGGTCGCAAAGAATCAGCACCCGGTCTTTCATGCTTGGACTGGAGATATATTCCAGTTTGATATCAAACGTTCCGTCTTTGTGGTGCTTACGGTAAGCGCTGATAAAGGCATTGTCTGCCTGGTCAAAGAAGTTAAGAATGCCTTCATGCATGGGAAGCCCTGCACGAAGTATGGTTCCCACAATCGGTTGCTCGGTGAGTACAGGAACATTGGCAATACCAAGTGGAGTGGTGACTTCTTTCATTGAAAAGCTCATCTTCTTGCTGATCTCGTAAGCAAAGATCTCCCCGATGCGAATGAGATTTTTCCTGAATCGCATCCTGTCCTTCTGAATTTCCACATCACGAAGCTCAGCAACAAACTGATTGATTATTGAATTGTCCTTGCTCAGATTATGCACCATAATTTTTACGGATTATTTTTTGATCCACCTGATGTAAGAGGGTAAATTATTTTTTTTGATTTGTAAATATACAACTTCCTTTGAACCAAAACTTTTATAAAAGCGGGCCAGATTCTTATCCATAGATCCTTCAAAGTCAAGGTTCATTTTTTCACCCGCATGTGCACGAATAAAAGAATCAATAAGCAGGCTCATCGCTCCTGCAGCGCGCGCTTCTTCGTTTGTAGCTGAGAAGAAAAAAATATATTCATGGTCTGACTTCATGAACACTGCTCCGGCGCATACTTTTCCTCCGGTCTTTGCACCAAGAACCGCAACGTGTTTTTCCTGCTTCGCCGTCTCAACAAGACGAAGCAACACGCGGTAGTCTTTATTTTCAAGAGTAGAAATTTCTTTCCCCTTATTCCGCCTGAATAGCTGAATGATATCAGCTGGATCAATGTCGGTGGAGATCTCCAGCGTATTGCCGGCAGCACGCCTGATATTTCGTTTCAGATTTTCCGAATAGAGGCTGCGAATCTTTTCATACGAATGATTTAAATCAAGATGATGAGTGATTCTTTCAAAAACACTAAACTCTTTTTTGCTGCAACCGTTAGCGGAATTTAATTGAATTTCGATCAGCCGAAAGAGATCAGGAATGGATTCCAGGAACTTATCAACTGTTTTTTCCGCAATTTTTTTTTCACCGGAAAAGAGACCCAGCTGCTGGGTAAAGAACGGCTGGTACAGGTAATAAAAACCATATTTTTTTTTCCACGTTAACGGGAAAACAGTTTTGTAATCACCCTCTACCAAGGCACTCCAGCCTGGTGACACAATGTCGAGGTACCATGACCTTGCATAGATCAATGCATTGGGAGCTTGCCGGATGCACCGGTCCCATTTGCTTTTATCAATCTGATGGTGTTCAAGATAGCTGATCATATGATTGAAAAAAATCAGTGTGCGGATTTGACCAGTTGTTCATACACTTCACTCCATCCTTCCCACGGCTTCATGTTGCTTAACGATTCATTGTGCCAAAGGCTCATGAAAGTACCTTCCACGGCTCTCACTTCATTGATGAGAGGATCCACATAGGTCATGACGTCTTCCGGGTGCACCTTCATATAATATTTCAAGGTAGCATCCATCACTGCAAACGGATGAATGAGGAGCTTTGTCGAAGTTTCCTGTTCGATGTCATAAAAATAAAACGGTGTACAGATGCTTGCCCTGAAACCGACTTCCCCCGAAAATCCCATGGTATAATCATCGGTGATATCGTGATCAATCAATCTCCTGTACGTGGCAGGAAAATGAAGCATCAGAAAATGCTGCCGTGCTTTCGAAATATCGCGCTTCAGGACTTTGCGAAGCCGGGAAATCTCCTTTCTTAACCTGGAAGGATCTGAATTTGATCCGAAGGAAGGATGAATGCCGACTTCCGAATAATCAGCAATCGACTTGATCAGTGACTGAAATTTTTTTCTGCTGATTGAAATATTTTTATCATTCTCATCATAATCCCCAAGCAGAAAAAAATAAATGCACTTCAAATCATATTTCTGCTGGATGGTTGACAACAAATCGTAGGTATCGTACGGATCTTTTTTTATTCCTGCAAGCACAGCAAGCCGGTCAGAAATGCCTTTGAAATCCAGCCTCGAAAGAGCACGCAAGGATGCTCCTGCAGTGCGCATCAGGCCTTTTTCTCTATAAGCATATGCATTATCAATGTCAATGGTAGAAACAAACCTGTAAGAGCGGGGAGGAAATTTCAGCCCGGGATATTTTTCACTGAGCACCTTCTGAATTTTTTTCACCCAGATATTGACCAATGGTTTTTTCAAAAAACCTTTTTCAAAAGCGAGGCTCTCTTTTGCGTCGAACCGGTCATACATATCACGTTTGTGAGGAAGGTATTCTTCGTAACGGCTGACGAGGTAAAAAGCTGCAGCAAACGGATCAAAGGGAAAAATATATTTCGGGTGGGTCGCAAAAAAAACCTTTGTATCATCCCAGTCAAAAACAGAAATTTCCTGCCTGCGGATTCCTTTTTCAAATAAAAATTTCGACGCATAAAAAAAAAGCTCGTCTGCAAACTGCTCTCCATCGCTGTAATTTAATTTCGGATTTGTACTGGCAATAAATTCCTCAGCATGATGTGTCAAGGTATAACCTATTCCAAGAATTTCTTTAAACACCAGGTCAAATGTATACCGGAGGCGGGGTGTTGAGGATGTGGTGTAAATCAGGAGCATGGAAACTTGAAATCAGAAATACGAAATCAGGAATACGAAAATTCGGGTTGCAGTTTTGCTGGTCATCATATCGGCTTTCATCTTTCAAATTTCATATCTCGTATTTTATTTTACATCATTCCTTCGTCAGCAAAACTATAATAATTGTTTTGAGTAACGATGATATGATCGAGCACAGAGATTTCAAGGACTTTCCCTGCAGCAATAATATTTTTTGTAAGCCTGGCATCCGCTTCACTCGGCTGATTGTTACCGCTGGGGTGATTGTGGCAAAGCACGATGGATGATGCTTTGTTGTCAAGAGCCGCTTTGAAGATAATCTTCGGATCCACAACCGTTCCCGACATGCCTCCAGAGCTTACCTGCTGCTTGCCAATAACCAGGTTCGCCCGGTTCAAAAATAAAATCCAGAATTCTTCATGGGTATGGTCGCCAAGCAACGGCTGAAATATTTCAACGGCATCTTTACTTGTTGCAATCCGGTCGCGTTTGGTTACCGATGTTTCTTTCCTTCGTCGTCCAAGCTCAAGCGCGGCCACAATACTGATGGCTTTTGCTTCTCCTATTCCTTTAAAATTCGTCAGCTCTTTTACGCCCATTTTACTCAGTTCATTCAGGTTGTATTCGGCTTTGCTGAGAATCCGTTTGGAAAGTTCCACGGCAGTTTCCTCTGCATTTCCGGAGCTTATTAAAATTGCCAATAATTCAGCGTCTGATAAAACATGCTTTCCTTTCAGTAAAAGCTTTTCGCGCGGGCGGTCTTCTTCGGCCCATGATTTAATTGTAAGATGTTCCATGATTGTTGACAGGTTAGAAAAAAGTTAGTAATAATATTCATGTATCAAAGCTAAAAATAAAAAAGGTCTTTCCATTGCTGAAAAGACCTTTCATTAAAATTTTATTTTGTTATTTAATATGATTGATGTGAACCTGGAGCTCTGATTTCAGGTTGGATGCCTTGTTCTTATGAATCACATTTTTCTTGGCAAGCTTATCAAGCATGGATGCCAGCTTTGGGAATGCTGCCTGTGCTTCCTTCTTTGTTTTCAATTCACGAAAAGCCTTGATCGCATTACGCGTAGTCTTGCCCTGGTACTTATTCCGTAACTCCTTTGCTTTGTTAGAGCGGTTTCTTTTAATGGATGATTTATGGTTTGCCATTTCTTTTTTTCAATTTGGGAGCGCAAATATACAATTCCGGGCGAAAACTCCAAACCGGAAGGCAATTAAAATCCATCATAAACATTCCCTAAAGGCTTCTCTCAGAGGCAGATTCAAAGCGGGAACCAGAAAGTCAGCGAAATCATCCATAAAAAGGACACGTTGAAATATTCTTACTTTTGTCCGGATTCGGTTTTATGGATACAAAGAAGCTTACGATCGGCGTAATTGGTGCAGGAACAATGGGTAGTGGTATTGCCCAGGTTGCAGCTGCAGCCGGTCATGCGGTGAAGGTTTTTGACAGTAATTCTGAGGCCATCCGCAAAGCATCCGGGCTTTTGCGATCAGTAGTCAATACTCTTTCAGAAAAGAATAAAATCACCCGGGAAAAAGCGGATTCCATTCTGAATAATGTTCAATGGACGGATGACCTGAAAAAATTCTCAGACTGTAGCCTGGTTCTAGAAGCAGTTATCGAAAACCTCGAAGTAAAGCAAAAGCTATTTGCAGAACTTGAAAATATCGTTAGTCCTGGTTGCCTGCTTGCAACAAACACATCTTCTCTCTCAGTTACATCCATTGCTGCTGCATGCACAAAACCGGAAAGGGTAATCGGCATTCATTTTTTTAATCCGGCTCCGCTGATGCCTTTGGTGGAAATCATTAAAGGGCTTGCTACTTCACCGGAAACAGAAGGCAACGCAAAAAATATAATTGACAGCTGGGGGAAGACAACTGTTCTTGCCAAAGACACGCCTGGATTTATTGTGAACCGTATTGCAAGACCTTATTATGGCGAGTCCATAAAAATTTATGAGGAAGGCATTGCAGACTTTGGGACAATAGACCAGATTATGAAAGAGCATGGTTTCAAAATGGGGCCATTTGAACTGATGGACCTGATTGGCAACGACATTAACTACACAGTCACTGAAACAGTCTGGCAGCAGATGTTCTATGATCAGCGTTACAAACCATCGCTTACTCAAAAGAGATTGTTTGAGGCAAAACGTTTTGGAAGAAAATCCGGAAGAGGGTATTACAATTACCAGGAACAAGAGACAAGAGATAATGGACTTTCAGCAGAGGATGCATCTTTCCACGATCTCAGCGATCGGGTCTTTAATCGGGTCATCGCAATGCTCATCAACGAAGCCGTGGATGCTCTTTACTTAAATATTGCATCGAAAGAAGATTTGGATTTAGCGATGACAAAAGGAGTTAATTATCCGAAAGGACTGCTGAGGTGGTGCGATGAAATAGGCAGGGAAAAAATTCTGAATACGCTGAATGAACTTAAAGAAGAATACGGAGAAGACCGTTACCGGCCAAGTGTTCTTTTGAAAAGAATGGTAAAAGAAAAAAGAAAATTCTATGAGTAAGACTGGTGCGACAGGTATTGTAAATAAAATGTTCAATGATGATAAATTCAGTCAGTGGCTGGGTATTGAAAGAGTCCTGATCGAAGAAGGTCATTGCATTTTAAAAATGAAGGTGCGTGAAGAAATGGTAAACGGTTTCGGGATTGCGCATGGTGGAATTGCATTTTCTTTTGCTGACAGCGCGCTTGCTTTTGCCAGCAATGCTTATGGAAGATTAAGCGTAGCATTGGAATGTTCGATCTCTTTCCCTGTTGCTGTAAAAGTTGGAGATGAACTGACCTGTGAAGCTAAAGAACTCAGCATAACAGTAAAGACGGCAACTTATCTCATCACTGTTTCAAATCAGAAAAAAGAAAACGTAGCATTCTTTAAAGGAACTGTTTACAGAACCAACAAAGAATGGGAAGTATAACCAACTACTGAATTACCATGTTGTATTCAATCTAAAATCAGGATTATTAATTTCTTTCGGAAGAACTGAAGTAAAGTTTAAACGAATTTTAAATATAGACCTTCTGAATAAGGAAAAAAAATATTGAATAGGCAGGATTCGTAGCATTCGTTACGAATTCGTTAATTAGTAAGCATGAAATCAGCATATATCATCAACGGAGTTCGTACTCCAATCGGGAACCTGGGTGGAATACTTTCTACAATTCGTACGGACGATTTAGCCGCAATCGTTCTGAAAGAACTGATGAAAAGAAATGCTTCCGTGGACCCAAAAGAAATCGGCGATGTGATTCTCGGTTGCGCAAATCAATCAGGGGAGGACAACAGGAATGTTGCGCGGATGTCTTTATTGCTTGCAGGGCTTCCCTACTCCGTTCCGGGCGAAACAGTGAATCGTTTATGTGCTTCCGGCTTGTCAGCAGCCGTAGCCGCATCAAGAGCAATTATGGCTGGCGATGCTGATCTGATGATTGCCGGAGGAGTTGAAAGCATGACGAGAGGACCCTGGGTCATTTCAAAAACATCAACTCCATTCGGAAGAGATGCACAACTATTCGATTCAAGTTTCGGTTGGCGATTCGTAAATCCGAGGATGAAAGAAATGTACGGTGTTGACGCCATGGGAGAAACAGCGGAAAACCTTGCCGACAGGGATAAAATTTCCCGTGAGGACCAGGACCTGTTTTCTTACCGGTCCCAGGCAAAAGCAAAAGCGGCGCAGGCAAAGGGACGGTTCAAAAAAGAAATTGTTCCCGTTGAAATCCCTCAAAAAAAAGGTGATCCAAAAATTTTTGATGTTGACGAATTTCCAAGACCTGACACTACGATTGAGATTCTTTCCAAACTCAAACCTGCGTTCAGGAAAGATGGAACTGTTACGGCTGGTAATTCCTCGGGATTAAATGACGGGGCTGCGGCCATTTTACTTTCTTCCGAGGATGCCATCAAAAAATATTCTTTAAAGCCGCTTGCAAGAATTGTTTCCAGCGGAGTTGTCGGAGTAGAGCCTCGTATCATGGGAATCGGTCCCGTCGAAGCAAGTAACAAAGCACTGGCTAAAGCCGGTCTGAAAATGAAAGACATCGACATCATTGAATTGAACGAGGCATTTGCTGCCCAGTCGCTTGCCTGCATACGTTCATGGGGACTGGCAGATGATGATCCGCGAATCAATCCGAACGGCGGAGCTATTGCTCTCGGGCATCCTCTTGGCATGAGCGGTGCACGGATTCTCTATTCAGCAGCCATTGAACTGCATGAGCAAAATAAAAAGTTTGCATTGGTAACCATGTGCATCGGTGTAGGACAGGGTTATGCAGTCGTTATTGAGAAAGTGTGAACCTAAAAAATGATCTACGAATTCAACGGATACAAACCTGTTCTGCATGAAAGTTCGTTCGTGCATCCGCTTGCCGCTGTGACGGGAAATGTGGTGATCGGCAAAAATGTATACATAGGTCCGGGCGCTGCTATTCGAGGGGATTGGGGAGAGATAATTATTGAAGACGGATGCAATGTCCAGGAGAATTGTGTAATCCACATGTTCCCGGGAACAACGGTGTTACTGAAAGAAGCCGCCCACGTTGGCCATGGAGCCATCATACACGGTGCAACCATCGGAAAAAATGTTTTGGTCGGTATGAATTCAGTCGTGATGGACAATGTAGTCGTGGGTGATGAATGTATCATCGGGGCATTGACATTTGTTCCTGAAGGAATGATTATACCAGGACGAAAAATTATTGTGGGCAACCCGGCAAAAATCATCAAAGATGTGCCGGACGAAATGATTGCATGGAAAACAAAAGGCACACAACTTTACCAGCAGCTTCCGAAAGATCTTTTTTCAACGCTGAAGGAATGCGAACCGCTTCGTGAAATTCCGGTAGACAGACCTACGCAACAGGACATCTACAAGAGCTGGAAAAAAACCAATTGAAAATAGTCAATAAAAAAAACCCTGGTTGCCCAGGGTTTATTTGTGTTTGTTTTTGTGTGAGTTATCGGATTACAGAAAAATCAACCCTTCTGTTCATTGCATGATCCTGACCGGTGATCGGCTCTTTCTTACCCTTCGTTGTGATCGTCATTCTTTCAGGATCTATACCGTATCTCTTCACGAGGTGATCCTTCACAGCCTGCGCCCTTCTCTTTCCTAATTTAACATTGTATTCCTCATTGGCGCGTGTATCGCAATTACCGATGACTTCAAATTTAAGTCCGGGATTATTCTTCATGATCAACGCAACAGAAGCAAGCGTTTCATTGTATTTCTTTTGTATCACAGATTTATCCAGTTCAAAGAATACAGATGGCAACCAGCCAGCTCCTACGTTGAGTGCAGAGTTCCCGCCTTCTTCATTAACAGGAATTGAAATTCCTTTGTTGGTAACCAATGCACCTTTTGGTGTATTCGGCTCCAGGTCGCGGCTGTCAGGAATTCCATCTCCATCCTCATCAATTTCTTTTCCGGCTGCATCTACCTTCACTCCCTTTGCTGTAAATGGTTCTGTATCTTTAAAATCAGGAACACCATCAGCATCACTATCCACTGACGTTCCGTCTCCATATACTTTCACACCTTCCGGTGTATCAGGTTCCCTGTCAAAAATATCTGCCACGCCGTCTTTATCAGTATCTCTCGTCAGCAGATCCATTTTATCTTTTACCATAGCGAGATCAGCATACATCTCACTAACGGGATTGTGCCACTCCAACACTTTTTCTTTTGTTCCGAAATGATATGTAAGTCCAACGCTGAAGTACGAATAATCGTCGTTCTCAGATAACAGCCGGTAATAACCATCCAGCTTATCTGAATTGGTAATGCGTAAGCTATACTCTGCATTCAACGAAAAGTCTTTGCTGATCCGGTATTTAACGCCGAGGCCAAACGGGAAAATAATTTCCTTTGTATTGTGATAATTGGCTGAATCCGAATTGCTCAAAACATAATTATCCTGTATATACCACGAATTACTTGGATCGAAATAAATTTGTCCCAATCCAACATATCCGTAAACAGCAATATTCGGGTTGCGTTTCAGGAATGCAATGTTGCCGATCTGAATGACTGCATTGATGGATACATCATATTTTATCTTCGTCGTATAATAAAACTGATCAGGCTTTTCCAGGTCCTTACCGCTCATTTTTCCGGTGATGAACTGTCCGCGCAGCGCGAAGTTGTGAGTAAAAAATTTTGTCACACAAAGTCCATACGCTAATTCCCGTTCAACATTACTTCCGAATAAATCACTTGCAGCAATATCCGTGTTGGGATAAGTAAGACCAACAAAACCTCCCAGATCCCATGTCCTGAATGTCTTGGCCCTCGGCATATCGTACCGTTTTGTTACACGGATGGAATCCATCTGCTGCGCCGCTGCCGGCTGGAATATTCCAACGAAAAATAAAACGCAAAGAAGGACAGTAGAAATCCGCATGGACGCTGCTTTGGGGAGATTTTGGTTCTTAAACTTAATGAACCACAAAAATAATAATCCGTCTTAATAAAACAAGAAATAATGGGTAACGGTTCATTATTACCGGTCAAACGTCAATAATAGCGCGGTGTATGCCTGGCTCATAATCCGAGTTAATGAGTGAGATGATTGAATTATAATTCGACTCATTACTCACAAAATCGATGGAATTTGTATCAATTACAAGGATGCGAAGACTATTTTGCTGCTTAAAAAAATCCCAGTATCCTTCTTCAAGCTTTTTCAGGTAATCGCTCTCAATGTTCTGTTCATAGTCCCTTCCCCGTTTGCGGATATTGGATTTGAGATTGGGAACATCCTTATGCAGATACACGAGCAGATCAGGTTTCGGCAAATGAGGGTTGATGATCTGGAAAAGGCGCTGGTACAATTCAAACTCATCATCCTTTAAGGTGATGGATGCAAAGATGAGTGATTTGCTAAGGATATAATCGGTGACCGTTTGCTGCTGAAACAATTCACGGTTTGCAATTTCATCCTTCAGCTGGGAATACCGGTCTGCAAGAAATGAAAGCTCAAGCGGAAATGCATACCGCTGACGGTTCTCATAAAACTTGGGAAGAAAAGGGTTATCAGCAAATCGCTCAAGAATTAACCGGGTATTAAAGTCATTCGATATTTTCCTGGCCAGGGAAGTTTTGCCTGTTCCGATATTCCCTTCGATCACGACGTAATTATATTTCAGCGCATGCATCAGCTTACATGAATTTTTTTTACCTCGAGGGGATCCTTTATCTCATGTAGTAATTCAGCCATTGATTTTTTCAGCACGGGATGTATGAATGCCGGCATCAATTCAACCAGAGGCATGAGTGTAAATTTCCTGAGATGAAGTCCGGGATGCGGAACAACAAGGTTTTTTTCAGAAATAATTTCATTGTTGAAAAATAAAATATCAATGTCAATAATCCTGGGCTCCCACTTTTTTGTTCTCACTCTTCCCATTTTTTCTTCAATGGATATAATATTTTCCATCATTTCTTCGGCTTCCAGGGAAGAATGAATAATGACAACCCTGTTTAAAAACCGTCCCTGTTCCGTATTTCCCCATGGATCCGTTTCATACACCGAAGATCGTTGAATAATTTTTCCAAGGCATTCACTGATTTCCTCACATCCTATTTTAAGATTGGTCTCCCGGTCGCCGATGTTTGAACCCAGCAAAAGGACTACGTTGTTCATTGAAAAAAAATTTTTTCAAAGATACACGATTCAATGAACCTTAAACGACCTGTAAACAGAACCGGCAATGAAAATTGAAATTGAACTCTTCCGTCTCATTTTCATTGAGTAATATTGCATCTTGTTTAATTAAAATTCCATCCGTCTCATGAAACAATTCTTCAAGTTCATGTTTGCGTCCATGCTGGGCGTGATACTTTCTTTTTTCATTCTTTTTTTTATTTTTCTATTCATCGTTTCCGGAATTGTCTCTATGAAAAACGATGAAGTGACTGTTGTTGAAAGCAACTCATTGCTGGAACTGACTTTTGACAATCCTATTCAAGAACGCACATCAAAAAACCCATTTGAGGGGCTTCGGTTTCCTTCACTCAGATCTGAGCAGGACCTCGGATTAAATGACGTTCTTAAGAACATTGAGAAGGCGAAGACCGATGATCACATCCGCGGAATTTTTCTGAACCTGTCAACATTGCAGGCAGGGATATCTACGATTGAAGAAATAAGGAACGCCCTGCTTGATTTCAAATACTCACACAAGTTTATCTACGCCTACAGTGAATCGTACACGCAGGGAACTTATTACCTCGCCTCCGTTGCCGACAAAATTTATCTGAACCCACAGGGAAATCTTGACTTCAAAGGCCTGCATACAGAGCTCGCTTTTTTTAAGGGCGCTCTTGAAAAGCTGGAAGTAGAACCTGAAATTATTCGTCATGGTAAATTCAAAAGTGCCGTAGAGCCATTCATCAATGATAAGATGAGCCCTGAAAACCGTGCACAGATTGCTGCATTGCAGCATTCGGTCTGGAAACAGTTTGTTGATGACATTTCCGCCAGCAGAAAAATAAGCAGCGATGAACTGGTGAGCATTGCCGATGAATTGCAGGCAAGAACCCCGGAAGATGCACTTCGCTTAAAAATGATTGACAAGATTTCATATTTTGATGAAGTGCAAAGCGATTTAAAAAAGTTTCTCGGAATCGGTGAAAAAGAAAAAATAAAACTTATCGCATTAAAAAAATACAACAGGACAACGGGTACGGCAAAATCACTCTCTGCAAAAAAGATCGCTTTGATTTATGCCGTCGGGACAATCGGGAGCGGAGAAGGTGATGATGAAAGCATCGGTTCCGACAGGATCTCACAGGCCCTACGCAAAGCAAGAACAGATTCTTCTATCAAAGCCATTGTGCTTCGCGTGAACTCTCCGGGTGGCAGCGCATTGGCATCGGATGTTATCTGGCGGGAAATGGCGTTGGCAAAAAAAACAAAACCTGTTGTCGTTTCAATGGGTGATGTTGCCGCATCCGGCGGTTATTATATTTCATGCGTAGCGGATACAATCGTTGCAGAACCCAATACGATCACAGGTTCCATTGGTGTGTTTGGTTTGCTTTTCAATACGCAGAATCTATTCAATCATAAATTAGGAATCACATTCGACACGGTAAAAACAAACAAATTTGCTGACCTGGGAAGCATGACAAGACCCCTGAATGCAGCAGAGAAAGAAATCATCCAGCAGCAGGTTGAAAGGATTTATGACACCTTTCTTTCTCATGTGTCAGAAGGGAGAAAGATGAGCAAAGCAGATGTTGACAGCATCGGGCAGGGACGGGTATGGAGCGGAACCGACGCGAAGCGATTGGGCCTTGTAGATGTTTTAGGCGGTGTTGACAAAGCAATTGAAATTGCTGCCGGCATGGCAAAGCTCGACAGCTACCGAACGATTTCTTTGCCGGAACAAAAAGATTTTTTTCAACGTTTGGTGGAAGATTTTTCAACAGAAACCAGCGCAGACATTGCTAAAAAACAATTGGGCGAGTCTTATAAGTATTACCGCCAGGTTCAATCCTTGCTAAAGATGCAAGGCATCCAGGCAAGACTGCCATTTGAAATCGAACTTTATTGATTTGTCAGCCTATCCGCAGGCTTCTCATCGAAACAGATCCCATCACTGTTTTTTCAGCAAAGAATGAAAGCGAATCTTTTTTATCCTGCAGCGCAAGTGAGTAAAGCAGCGGCAGGTAATGTTCGTTGGTAGGAACAGCAAGCTTTGCTGCAGCGCCAAACTTTTCATAATGAATAACCGATTGGTGATCGCCGCTGAGAATACATTTTTTTATCAGCTCATCAAACTCTTTTGCCCAATCGAAAGCAGAATTATTCCATTGCATCATGCCGAGGTTATGAACAATATTTCCGCTGCCAATGATAAGCACCCCTTTTTCCCTTAATGCAAATAACTCATTGGAAAGATTATAATGGTATTCCGGGGGTTTTGTGTAGTCAAGTGAAAGCTGGTAAACCGGGACATCTGCATTGGGAAATAATCCCGACAACACCGACCAGCATCCATGATCCAGCCCCCATTCGTAATCCAATTCAACGGAAGTTTTTTTCACGACTTGCTGAGTTTCCTTTGCAAATGACGGTGACCCTGGTGCGGGATATTGCTTATCAAATAACTCCTGTGGGAATCCGTAAAAATCATGAATCGTTTTCGGCTTTTCCATCGCTGTCACTTTTGTTCCCTGTGTTTGCCAATGGGCACTGACGCACAGGATGGCCTTGGGCAATGGCAATGTTTTCCCGGTTTCACGCCATGAGGCGCTGAATTCGTTGCTCTCAATTGCATTCATCGGGTTTCCATGACCAACAAACAAAACAGGCATCTTCGAACCGGTCGTCTCCAGTTCATCTGTGATTTTTTTAAATGATGAAAGTGTTGCCATTGCAAGAGTGCTAAAGGTAAGCTGGATAAAATCTTTCCTTTTCATCGGAGAATAAATTTACGAAAAAGAAAAGCAGGTCACTAAGACTCAACTTAGTTTTTTCGCTACTGTACCGATGTAATCCACAAACTCAGGCTCCAGTCCCTGCTTGCGAATGATGGATTGAACCTGGGCGCGGTGATGTATTGAATGGTAATTCAATTGCAAGGCAATGTCTTTGGGTTTTGCAGCCCACTGGCCTCCATCCATTCCAACGAACGTTGCATCTTTGAACAGCTCTTCTTCAGTTTTGTTTTCTAAAAATGAAATCCAAAGCTGCAGGCTTTTGCCCCACTCTTTCTCCAATTCTTCCGGTGAATAAACGGGTTCCCACCAGCTCATGGCCGGTGCTTCCGGATCGTGAAGAATTCTTGCCATCCATTTATACTGGCAATTTGCGAGGTGGCTGAAAAATTTAATGCATTCTGTTTTATCAGGAAGTTCTTTCAATACTTTTTCGATCACGCGCCGGTTTGCATAATCGTTATACCTGAATGTGTCAATAAGATACAGCTTCATTTCCATGATTGAAAATTATTTTACACGCTCCAGGTTAATAAATGAATAGTTGTAATTATTTTTTTCGTCGGCATTAAAATCCTGCCTGGAAATTTCCCTCCATTCTCCGGGATTCAAGTCCGGGAAATGAGTGTCGCCATCAAAGTGCTGATGAATGCGTGTCATATAAATCTTACTGACTTTTGACAGGGCTTCCCGGAAAATTTCTCCGCCTCCGAAAATAAAAACTTCATTATCCTCTTTCGCTTTTTCAAGTGCTTCGGTCAGCGAGGAGACTACCACGCAACCCTCAGCACTGAAATTTTTATTCCTGGTAATGATGACGTTTGTTCTTCCGGGCAATGGCTTGCCAATGCTTTCATACGTTTTTCTTCCCATGATCAGGTGATGTCCCATCGTCAATGCTTTCACTCTTTTCAGATCAGCTGAAAGATGCCAGGGCAGCTGGTTGTTAATACCAACTACATTGTTTTCGGATAGAGCAACGATAATGGAAATGGTCATGAAGGAAGGAAATTAAGGTAAGTAAGGTAAATGGGTAATTAAGTAGTCGTAAAGAAAAATCACTGGACACCAGAATTTTTTCTTTTATCAAGATAAGAAATATAACCGTTTAAGAGCTTGAGAATGTGAGAATATTTTTCCCGAAAGTCAATTAGTTTTTTTTCATCAATGTAGTTTTCATCAAATGCACAAATGAGATGATCCATGGTTTCCATCAGCGATCCTCTTGCTTGGCGACAAAACTGAATATTCTCCTGGTAGTGGAATCTACCATACCCTACTGAGATATTATTATGTACTGACCTGGAAGATCGAAGTACCTGATCAGTTAACTTATACTTTTCCTCCGCAGGAAATTTTCTTGCGTTCTCTGAGATTTTTTTTCTAAAATCCCTGGCTTCCTTCCAAACCTCTAACTCTTCAAAACCACCTTTAAATGAATCAATCATGTTAGAAAAAATTTAAAATAATTTCCTGATTTACCCAAATTACCCTAATTACCTCATTGCCTTAAACTGCGACAGTTCCTTTAATATGCGGATGCGGATCGTAATTTTCAAGTATGAAGTCCTCAAACCTGAAATCAAAAATATTTTTGACAGCAGGATTCAGTTTCATTGTTGGAAGAATTTTCGGAGCACGCGACAGCTGCAAATGCACCTGTTCAAAATGATTCGAATAGATATGCGCATCGCCAAGCGTGTGAACAAATTCTCCGGGTTTCAGGTTGCAAACCTGCGCAACCATCATGGTAAGCAATGCATACGATGCAATGTTAAAAGGAACACCGAGAAAAATATCAGCACTTCGCTGGTACAATTGACAGCTAAGTTTTCCATTGGCAACATAGAACTGGAAAAAAGCGTGGCATGGAGGAAGCTTCATCCTGTCTATTTCACCAACATTCCATGCGCTTACAATCAGTCTGCGTGAGTCAGGATTTTTTTTGATCTGGTGAATGACGTTCGTGATTTGATCAATCGTTCTTCCATCGGTTGTTTTCCAGCTTCTCCATTGAGAACCGTAAACAGGACCAAGCTCACCTTCTGCATCAGCCCAATCGTCCCAGATGCTTACACCATTCTCTTTCAGGTATTTGATATTGGTTTCTCCTTTCAGAAACCAAAGCAGTTCATGAATGATTGATTTGGTATGAAGCTTTTTCGTAGTAAGCAAGGGAAACCCGGCTTCCAGGTTAAACCGCATCTGGTATCCGAATACGCTGCGCGTCCCGGTTCCAGTTCGATCACTCTTTTCAACGCCGTGCTCCATGACGTGTTCTAAAAGGTCAAGATACTGTTTCATTGTCTGTTGTTGGTCGATGTAAATTTAACGAAAGAATTTTTACCAAAAACCTTGGTCTTGAAAAACACAATTATAAAATAGCCGCAGATCAGCAGATTGGAATGATTGAAACATTCCAATCTGCTGATCTGCGGCTAAAAATAAATGTTGATATACAATAAACACTAAACGGCTACTTACTTTGCATTTACAATTCAGACTGAAATGAAAACCGTTGAAGAGGTCATCAAAGAAATGAAGAGGGTATCTTCATTAATAACCATTGAATCGCAGGAACGATTTGCAATCAGTTCCGTCAATAGCATCGGGATGACGGTTCCGCAGATGAGAGCGCTTGCAAAAAAAATCGGCAAAAATCATCCGCTTGCTCTGCAGTTATGGAAAACAAAAATTCACGAAGCAAGACACATCGCTGTCATGATTGCTGATCCGCTTGAAGTAACAGAAAAATTAATGGAGCAGTGGCTTCGTGATTTTAATTCATGGGATATTGTTGACGGCTGTTGTTCCGGGCTATTCCGGAAAACTCCTTTTGCTTATTCAAAAGCCATTGAATGGAGTAAGAAAGAAAAGGAATTTGAGAAGAGGGCAGGCTTCACAATGATGGCCATGCTTGCAGTTCACGATAAAAAATCTGCAGACAAAAAATTTGAACAATTTTTTCCTCTCATCATAAAGGAATCGTCTGATGAACGAAATTTTGTCAAGAAGGCTGTGAACTGGGCCATACGCCAAATCGGTAAACGAAATGAAAGGCTTTGTAAAAAAGCGATCGAAGCTGCTGCAAAGATTTACATGAGAGGAGATCCCTCATCCAGGTGGATTGCATCCGATGCATTGCGTGAATTGAAAAAGTACCTGAAGGAAGGGAAAATTAAAAATGTCGGCGTGAAATAACTGACTACGCGATCGCTAAATTACTAAATGGTTGTATTGTTAAATGGTTGAATGAACTTTCGATAACAATTTAACCATTTAGCCATACAACAATTAATAATCAGAACCGAACTTTAATCGTCTCAATGCCCTTGTCTCACTTCCATCGTTGGATCGTGCCTGTACCTGAATACAAATGGAAAAATAATTCCAAGCGTCAATGCATACCCAGCAAAACAAAACCAGATACCCTGCCAGTCACGGACACCGCCCGATGTATAATGATCTACCACAAAGCCGCTGATTGTTGCACCGAAAAAAGCTCCAAGGCCGTTTGTCATCATCATGAATAATCCCTGTGCACTTGCTCTCATTTTAACATCCGCTTCGCGTTCAACAAACAAGGATCCGGAGATATTGAAAAAATCAAAGGCCATTCCATAAACAATCATGGATAAAACAAGCAGCCACAAGCCGCTGCCCGGGTTACCGATTCCATACAAACCGAAGCGGAAGACCCATGCAAACATGCTCATGAGCATCACTTTTTTTATTCCGAATTTCCGTAGGAAGAATGGAATGGTAAGAATGAATAATGTCTCCGACATCTGTGAAATGGAAATCAGGATATTCGGATGTGTTACGCCAAATGTATCCGGGTAGATGTTTTTAAAATCGTCAAGGAACGTACTGCTGAACAAATTCGTGATTTGCAATGCAGCGCCAAGGAACATGGCAAAAATGAAGAAGATGAGCATTCTCCTGTTTTTGAACAGGACAAATGCATCGAGACCAAGCATGGACGCCAGACTTTTCTTTTCTTTTGATTTAAGCGGCGGGCAGGAAGGAATTGAAAATGAATAAAGCCCCATCAGCAATGCAGCAGAAGAACTGAGGTAAAGTTGTTCGGCCTTAAAACCTAGATGCATGCTGTCGACCAGCCACATCGCTGCAATAAAGCCGACTGTTCCCCAGACCCTGATTGGTGGAAAAGTTTTTACGACGTCAAAGCCTTGCTTTTCCAAAACGGTGTATGAAACTGTATTTGCCAAAGCGATGGTAGGCATGTACACCATTGAGTTCAGCAGCATGATCAGATACAGTGTATTGAAATCAGAAACGGTAGATGCCCAGAATAATAATCCTGCACCGGCAAGGTGACAAATACCCAGTAACCGTTCAGCGTTTATCCACCTGTCGGCAACAATACCAAGAATAGCAGGCATGATCAAAGAGGCCAGGCCCATTGTAGCATACACACTTCCTACCTGTGTCCCGCTGAAATGAAGCGTAACAATCATGTATCCACCAAATGAAATCAGCCAGGCTCCCCAAAGAAAAAACTGCAGGAAATTCAGGATTGTAAGTCGAAATTTTATGTTCATGGCAGCGAATATCTGAAAAAATAGTTCAATAGTTCATTGGTCATAAGTTCATTCGTAACCCGGAACCTGATTTGCCAACGAATGAACCATTGGACAACTAAGCCAATAAACAAATTACGATTGTTTACGACGATTCAGTTCGTCGCGGATACGGGATGCGCGTTCGTACGCTTCCTCATCGAGTGCCTTCTTCAGGAGCTCCTTTAATTCTTCCGTGCTCGCCGCCGACAGCTCGCTTTCGGAAAGTTTTGTAGCCTGGGGTTTTTCTACTTTCTCCTGGATTGCCTCAAGCGGAGTATTTTCCTCGAGTACGATTCCGGCTGTGGATAAAATAAACTCATAGGTATAGATGGGACATCCGAAACGAACAGCAATGGCTATGGCATCGGACGTTCGCGCATCTATTTCCATCTTCTTCTCACCATTGTTGCAAACAAGCTTTGCATAAAAAACGCCTTCGAGCAGGTTAAAAATAATCACCTCTTCAACTTCGATATCAAAGGAGGCGGCAAAGCTTTTGAATAAATCATGTGTCAGCGGACGGGTTGGAGTCATGTTCTCCAGCTCAATGGCAATGGCCTGCGCCTCAAAAGCTCCAATGATGATAGGCAATCTTCTTTTCCCTTTTTCTTCCCCGAGTACCAGCGCATAAGCGCCCGACTGAGTCTGGCTGTAAGAAAGTCCGATGATTTCTAGTTTTATTTTCTTCATACAAATGAAACGGTCAGAAGATTCCTTAATCGAATTTAGTAATTATTTTTTTCTTCGGCACTTTCAGAATTAATTATGACTTGCTGTAAATGTTTTTGCAGCTTCAATAAGCTTTGGAACAACTTCAAATGCATCCCCGACAATTCCGTAGTCGGCTGCTTTAAAGAATGGTGCTTCCGGATCTTTATTAATAACCACAATCACCTTCGATGAGCTTACTCCTGCCAGGTGCTGAATCGCTCCCGAAATACCAACAGCAATATAAAGATTCGGGCTGATCGCTATCCCGGTTTGTCCAACGTGTTCTGAATGCGGCCTCCAGCCGGCATCGGATACAGGTTTCGAACATGCCGTAGCTGCACCAAGAACCGTTGCCAGCTCTTCAATCATTCCCCAGTTCTCAGGACCTTTCATTCCTCTTCCTGCTGATACGACAAGCTCGGCATCCGGTAAAGAAATTTTATCGGAAGCACGGACCGTTTCTTTTATGCTGATTGCAAAATCCTTATCCGAAAGCTGTGCATCCATTTTTGTCACTGCGGCGCTAACTGAATTTTCCACCACCTTGTAAGAATTCGGCATCACACTGATTACCTTTACATCTGAAAGCAGCTCCACAAAAGCAAATGCTTTCCCTGAGAATGCACCTTTCTTCACCACGAAACCTGAATCTGTTTTTGGAAGATCAACTGCATTCTGCACAAGCCCTGCTTCCAGCTTTACTGCAATACGAGGTGCTATTCCTTTTCCCGAAAAGCTTGCAGACATCACAATCACCTTTGATGATTCATTTTGCGCAGCCCGGGCAATCACAGAAGCATACGGTTGTACACTGAATGTTTTCAGGCGATCATGATTTGCAGAAAGAATTTTTGAAGCACCGTATTTCCCCAGCTTGTTCAATTCTTCTCCCGCAACATCCCCGATTGAAAGGGCCGTAACAGTTGTATTCAACTGTTTGCCAACAGCAGCTGCATACGAAACAATTTCAAATGTTGATTTTCTGAACTTACCTTGAGTACTTTCTACGAAAACTAAAACGGACATCGGAACTAAGTTTAAAGTTCAAAGTTCAAAGTTTAAAGTTGCGTTGATCAGGCTTTAAGACTTTTTCCTTTTAACCGTTATCAAATAATTTTTTTCTCTTCTCTTAACATCTCAAATAACTTACCTGCATCCTCAGGATTGATCATTTTCACTGCACTTCGCTGGGAAGGTTTATCATACGAGCCGACTTTTGTAAGTTCAGGAACAGCAACCGGCTCAACCACTTTCAGGGGTTTTGTGCGCGCACTCATGATGCCACGCATGTTCGGGATTTTCGGTTCCGCCATCCCTTCTGAAGCTCCTGCGACAAAAGGCACCGGCACGGTAATAATCTCCTTCCCTCCTTCAATTTCTCTTTCAACGGTCGCAGAATTTCCATCAACAGTTATCTTTTTTGCGGAAGATACGGAAGGAATATCCAGCATTTCAGCTACCATCATTGGAACAGATGATCCGTTGTAATCGCTCGACTCTCTTCCACAGAGAATCATATCGTACCTATTCTGTTTAACGAATTCAGCAATCTGCTTTGCAACGAAAAAGGCATCTTTGGGAAAAGCATTCACACGAACCGCATCAGCGGCACCGATTGCAAGCGCTCTACGGATCGTAGGTTCCGTGGAAGCATCACCGACATTGATAACAGTAACCGTTCCCCCGCTTCCCTCCGTCAATTCGATGGCACGTGCCAACGCAATTTCATCATACGGATTGATGATAAATGTAACACCTGCAGCTGCAAATTCTTTATTGTCAGGAGTAAAATTTATTTTTGCCGTTGTATCAGGAACATGTGATATGCAAACGAGAATCTTCATTGTGAATAGTTATTGGTCATTCGTTAACTGTTAATCGGAAAAGGCAAGTACATCCGTTCAACGAATAACTTCATTCGAGGCGCGAATTTACACATTTAAGTTAAGTCACAAAGCAAAACATTGCAATGGAAAGAATAGAAGTGCTAAAGAACTTTCTCCGCGAAGACCCGGATGATAATTTTTCATTGTATGCTCTTTCCCTTGAATACATCAGGATAAATAATATCACCGGAGCGATCGCCCTGCTCGAACAATTACTTCAGCTGAACCCGGATTATCTTGCTGCTTATTATCAGCTCGGTAAACTTTTTGAACAACAACAGGATTTTGCGCAGGCTACCGGTACTTTTAAAAAAGGCCTGGACATCGCACGAAAGCAAAAAGATCAAAAGACCTTGAATGAATTGCAATCGGCTCTTGATTTACTTGAGTAGTTTGTAGTCAGGAGATACTAAAAAGTCCTCTTAATATTCTCCAACCTCCGAACTAAATACTTCTAACTATTCGAAAACAACGGGTCAATTTCTTTTTTCCAATCGGAAGCCATACCAACTGTAAAATAAGCAAGCACAAAAAGAGGCAGACAAATGAAAAAGTAAAAAATTCCTCCTTCCCATCCGGCCCAAACCGGCACAAAAATGAAAATCATGGCGCAAAACATATAGAGGTAATACAATCCGTAGTAGAGAACCTGGAACAACCATTTATAGGGTGACTGCCTGTAGGCTTCGCATTCCTTAAGAAACTCTTCGTACTTCATCCTGGCATAACGTTCGGAACGTTCTGCAGCCTTTTGTTTTCTCTTTTCTTTTTCTTCATCGCTGTTTAAAGAAGCTCGTTTTGCTTTGCCTTCAATGTGTAATAAAATCATTTCATAAGCCGTATGAATCCGGATAAAACTTTCCTGTGCAAGCGGAGAAGGATTCAGGTCAGGATGAAAGAGCTTTGCTTTTTCACGAAAGGCCTTTTTTAAATCAGCAACATCAGCATCAAAGGCCAGCCCAAGAAGAATGTAGTACTCCCTCATAATCTTTAAAGATAAGAAAACATGAAAACGTTTGCAATATGAAATTCTTTTGTGATTGTTTAATAGGGCTCCGGAAAATTGCAGATTGCGTCTGAAAATTGAACCAGGTTCACTAACTTTTTATTTAATCTTTAATTTTTACTTTTGCCCAACATGAAAGAACTGCAATTCAGGGAAGCTTTAAGAGAAGCCATGAGCGAAGAGATGAGACGCGATGAGCGTGTATTCCTCATGGGTGAAGAAGTGGCTGAGTACAATGGTGCATATAAGGTGAGCCAGGGAATGCTTGATGAATTCGGTGCAAAGCGTGTAATCGATACTCCCATTGCAGAGCTTGGCTTTGCCGGCATTGGTGTAGGCGCAGGCATGAACGGCTTGCGACCGATCATCGAATTCATGACCTTTAATTTTTCACTCGTTGCCATCGACCAGGTGATCAATTCTGCGGCAAAAATGATGAGCATGAGCGGCGGCCAGTTCACGGTCCCGATTGTTTTCCGCGGGCCTACCGGCTCTGCAGGAATGCTAAGCTCCCAGCACTCACAGGCATTTGAAAACTGGTATGCAAACTGTCCCGGCCTGAAAGTCATCGTTCCCTCCAATCCTGCTGATGCAAAAGGTTTGCTTAAATCAGCCATCCGTGATAATGATCCGGTCATTTTTATGGAAAGCGAACAGATGTATGGTGATAAAGGAATGGTTCCTGAAAGTGAATACTTAATTCCGATCGGTGTTGCTGAAATTAAAAAAACAGGAACTGATGTAACGATTGTTTCTTTTGGCAAGATGATGAAGATTGCATTGAAGGCTGCTGAAGAGCTGGCGAAGGAAAACATCAATGCTGAAGTAATTGATCTGCGTACCGTCAGACCGATTGATTATGAAACCGTGATTACTTCCGTAAAAAAAACAAACCGCCTGGTCATTGTTGAGGAATCATGGCCACTGGCTTCCATTGCTTCCGAGGTAACTTTCATGGTTCAGAAAAAAGCTTTCGACTATCTCGATGCTCCCGTCACCCGCGTAATGGGTGGGGATGTTCCATTGCCTTATGCTCCTACGCTGATTGAAGCGTACCTTCCCAACTCGGAAAGAGTTATCAGGGCGGTGAGGGAAGTGATGTATCTGAATTAACTGATAAATGGCTAAATGGCTACGTTACTTAGACACAGCCATTCAACAATTTAACCATTTCAACAACCTGGCATTTCATTGATACCAGTTCTGTTTCGTCAGAAGTTTAATTCTGTCGTTGCAAAAAAATTTCTGCAATCATACACCTTGCACTTCCTCCGCCAATTGTTTCAATGGTTTTAATGGGAAGAGGAAGAAGCTCGCAATATTTTTCAATTTCCTTTTTTTGATTTGCATTTAAACTGTCGAATGCACTTTGCGATGAAACCAGGATATTTTTGTTGCTGTTGGTTTGAAGAGCAAGCATGTTACCTGCAAAATGATTCATTTGTTCATTGGTAATTTCAATGATCTCATGTCCGGATTCAACGAGAGAATGGGATACAACATTCCGTTCGTTTTTGTCAGCAATGCTGTCGAGGCAAATGACTGCGAACTTTTCACCGATGCACATCATCACATTGGTATGATAAATTTCTTTCCCGTTTCTGTCTTTTGCCCGGAAGTATACCGGCTTATAATGAAGGATTTCAGCAACCTTAATAAAAAGTTCTTTATCAGTCCGCGGTGACAGGCAGGCATACACAATTTTGTTTTCGTGATCGAACACCATACTTCCCGTTCCCTCCAGGAATTTATTTTCCTTTTCATAACCTGACAGATCAACAACGTTTGTTATGTTGAAAATTTTTTTCAGCTCAGCAACGATATCATTCCTTCTTTCTTCTCTCCTGTTTTGAGCAAACATCGGATACAGAATAACTGTTCCGTCTGAATGAAAGCTGATCCAGTTGTTGGGAAAAATCGCATCCGGCTTTTCCGGTGATGGTGTATCATCAAAAATCAGTACGCCGACTCCTTTTGATTCCAGGGTTGCAGCAAATGTTTCAAATTCTTCAGATGCTTTCTTTGAAATGGTTTCTTTGTCCAGGGCTGATAATTCATGCTGAAAAGAATTTGAACCCGCAGTTTCGGAATTAAAACAAAGTTTGAAGGCCGGATCAGGAGGATGGTGTTGGTTGATTGCATTGTGCTGGATTCTGCTGAAAGAAAACAAATGTGTGATTAATTTGCGGATTAGTTCAAAGCTGAAAAATTTTGGACTAAGAACGTTGAACTCATAAAATTTACAAATCAGCAATTAAACCCACTTTTGCTTTTTTTCTTTATTAAATTACCTTTGCCTCCCTTTAAAAAAGAACGATAAACTGAACAATATGGAGATGTTGATTTACCTTGTACCTGCAATAGCAATTTTAGCACTGATTTACTCTGCCTTCCTAACTGCCCGGATTTCAAAACACGAGGCAGGGACTGACCGCATGAAAGAAATTGCCGGTTTCATTGCTACAGGAGCAATGTCCTTCCTGAAAGCTGAATATAAAATCCTGGCCGTCTTCGTGGTGATCGTCGGAGGCCTGCTCGCAGTGACAGCCGACCCTGATACTTCCTCTCCACTGATCGTTCTTGCATTTGTTACAGGAGCATTTCTTTCGGCATTTGCAGGTTTCATTGGAATGCGCGTAGCTACCAAAGCGAATGTACGCACCACAAATGCAGCGCGCACAAGTCTTTCGAAAGCGCTCAGCATTTCATTTTCCGGTGGTTCCGTGATGGGAATCAGCGTTGCTGCGCTTGGAATACTTGGATTGAGCCTGTTGTTTATCTGGTTTCAGCATATGTTCAATGGCAACAATGAACTCGGTGCCCCATTGAAAAAAGTGCTTGAAGTGCTGACCGGTTTCTCGCTCGGGGCAGAAAGTATTGCACTCTTTGCACGTGTTGGAGGTGGTATTTTCACAAAAGCCGCCGATGTGGGCGCCGACCTGGTCGGAAAGGTGGAAGCAGGAATTCCTGAAGACGATCCTCGCAACCCGGCGGTCATTGCCGATAACGTAGGTGATAACGTAGGCGATGTTGCCGGTATGGGCGCTGACTTGTTCGGTTCGTATGTAAGCACAGTGCTGGCAACGATGGTGCTCGGAGCCTCGGTGATCATGAGCAAAGACAACCAGGATCAGTTTCATGGGATGTCAGCGGTCATCCTTCCTCTCATAATTGCCATAACAGGACTGGTATTTTCAATTGTCGGAACATGGTTCGTACGGATAAAAGAAAACGGAAACCCGCAGGCTGCTTTGAATCGTGGTAACTGGGGAGCCATCATATTCACTGCCATTGCAAGTCACTTCATCATTAATCACATTCTTCCTTCCACGTTCTCCATCAAAGGAGTTCAGTATACAAACAATGAAGTGTTTTACACCGTAGTTATTGGTTTAGTGGTAGGTGCACTGATGAGCCTGATCACGGAATTCTATTGTGCAATGGGAAAAAATCCGGTGAACACAATTGCAAGACAATCCATTTCCGGTGCGGCAACCAACATCATCAGCGGATTAAGTGTCGGGATGATTTCAACGGCTCTTCCGATTTTAGTGTTGGCAGGAGGCATCGTGTTGTCGTATGGTGTGGCCGGAATTTATGGTGTAGCAATCGCTGCATCAGGCATGATGGCAACTACCGGAATCCAGCTGGCCATTGATGCATTCGGCCCGATTGCAGACAATGCCGGTGGTATTGCAGAGATGAGTCATTTGCCGAAAGAAGTACGTGAGAAGACCGATGTGCTTGATTCCGTTGGTAACACAACTGCAGCAATCGGAAAAGGTTTTGCAATTGCTTCAGCAGCGTTGACATCGCTTGCTCTCTTTGCAGCTTTTAAAGAAATCACAGGGATCGAAGTCATTGATATTTCAAATGCAAAAGTGCTTGCCGGCTTATTCATCGGTGGAATGATTCCGTTTCTTTTTTCTGCGTTGGCGATGCGTGCCGTTGGCCGCGCCGCAAATGCCATGGTCGTGGAAGTGCGCAGGCAGTTTAAAGAAATCAAAGGACTGCTGGAAGGTAAAGAAGGTGTCAGTCCTGATTATGATAAGTGCATCCAGATCTCTACTTCAGCAGCATTGCGCCTGATGCTGCTCCCGGGAATTCTGGCCATCGTAACTCCGATTATCATTGGTTTTGGTTTTGGTGATGACGGAGCACAGGTTCTTGCGGCCGTCATGGCCGGCGTTGCGGTGTCCGGCGTACTCATGGCAATCTTCCAGAGCAATGCCGGCGGAGCGTGGGACAATGCAAAGAAGAGCTTTGAAAAAGGCGTGGAGATTAACGGCCAGATGTATTACAAAGGCAGCGAGCCGCATAAAGCCGCTGTAACCGGTGATACTGTTGGTGATCCTTTCAAAGATACTTCGGGCCCGTCGATGAACATCTTAATTAAACTGACGGCCATTGTATCCCTGGTGATTGCACCGTTACTGCACAAGCCTGGAACCATGAAAGCGGAAGTGGTGAAAACAGAAACCACTGTACCAAATACTGCAAGTGTGAGCGGAACATTGGAAGCATTAAACGGAAATTATCCTGTTGACCCATCCAATTCTGTCATTAATTTTTCAATTAAGCATTGGTTGGGTCGTGCTCATGGCACCATGAAAATTGATTCCGGAATGATAAAGATGACCGGTGACACTGCTACTTCAAGCTTGTGGATGGAAATCAACGCTGCTTCAATTAATACAGCCAATTCAGACCGTGATGAAGAAATGCGTGGAGCAGACTGGTTCGGTACGGATGCACACCCGAAAATTACTTTTCAATCCACGGCTATCGGGTCATCTTCTAATCCGGATTACAGGTATGATGCAAAGGGAAACCTCAGCGTAAAAGGCATTACAAAACCTGTTGACATTTATTTTAATTACCTCGGTGAGACAACCACACAAAAAGGAAGCAGAGTGTATTCTTTTGAGGGAGAGACAGTCATTAATCGAAATGACTTTGAAATCGGAAATCCCGAGCTTCCATTTGTGGGAAAAGAAGCAAAAATTGTTTTCGCTGTTGAGTCTACAAAATAATCCAACCAAATACGAATAGGTACGAAACTGCGAATTACGAATTTTACAGGCGGCATTTGTAAAATTCGTAATTCGCAGTTTGGTTTTTTATTCGTAATCAGATGATGTTACTTCTTTTCAAACTTCAGTGACGCTGAGTTCATGCAGTAACGCAAACCTGTAGGATTTGGACCATCATCGAAGACATGACCGAGATGGGCACCGCAACGGTGACACACCACTTCCGTCCTTTCCATTCCATACGAAGAGTCTTTTATCTCATCCACATTGTGTTTATCAACCGGAGCATAAAAGCTCGGCCAGCCGGTTCCGGATTCAAATTTTGTTTCACTGGAGAATAACGGCTCACCGCAGCATACACAATAATACATTCCCTGATCGTGATTGTCCCAGTACTTTCCGGTAAAGGCACGCTCTGTTCCATGCTTACGTGCAACTTCATATTGCTCAGGAGTCAGCTCTTTTTTCCACTCCTCATCGGTTTTTACAATTTTCTCATCATTGGATTTAGTTTCCATCGTCATTGGTTTTTGATTTTGCTTCTGATCGCTTTGGGCACAGGATGTAAAACAAAGTGCAACAATTGAAGCGGTTAATAATGTGAATAGTTTCATTGTAATCAGTTTATTTCTTCATTACAAACGGAAAGAAAAACAAAATGGATTTCCGTTTGAGTTATTTTTTAAAGTTTATTCCAGTCCCATATATCATACAAAAGCTGCCTGTCAACTGAATGTCCTGTTTGCTTTAGTGTAAGCAGGATGCTTCCCCGATGATGCGCCTCATGAGCTATAAAATAACTCAGCATATTGCCGACGCCTTTTTTGTAGCCTTTTATTTTTCCATCTTCACCTGCACCAGACAATGCCTCAGCCATCGCTTTTGATGATAAGTCCAGGCTTATCTTCAGGAGTTTCCTGTTGTTTGCATCTTCCTTTTCAATTTTCTTCAGTTCTTTCGCCAGGTTCTTTGCAACGACATTGAGCCACATCAGGCGGACATTGTGCAAATGCGCCAATTGCTGCGCAACATTTCTTCCCCGCGGTGACAATGTGGATTTCAGTCCCTCATCAGAAATTGAATCCAGCAGCATGAGATTTATTTTGCAGTTGATTCGCCAGGAATCAACGAGCTGATCTTTCATCTACCAAAGTTAGCGAATTAGCCAGGAAATTTTCTGAACAATTTATAGTTTACGCCAAACGCAATACCATAATTGGAATTTGTCGGAGCTAGTGTTCCATGATTGAGAAAAAAGTTTCCGTCGGTTTTCGGCTGACTCAACGTATATAAAAATCGCACCTCAGCAAAAACACTCATCGACGATGAAAATGATTTCTCGAGGCCTAAGGTAAAATTATAACCCAGGCTGACTTTCCTGTCTGTTCCAAAATTTTCAGTACTGTCAATATAATATTCATGATCAGTAGAGTGATACAGGAGGTAATCGATAAAACATCCGCCCGAAACATACACCAACCTGGTATCTACACGAAAATTAACCGGGATGCTTAAATAATGATACTTTACAGTATAAGGAACGTACAGGCCGTTTGGATAAGAGAATGAGCTATGATAGTACGCCGCATAATCTTTCAACTTCGAGCTTAAATAAATTCCGGATTCAAGAGAACATTTCGACTCACTGATTTTTCTTATTACCTGCAATCCACCATACCACACGTTCCTGTTTTCGTATCCATTGATGACTCTTTCATCAAGGCTTTGCTCTGAAATCAATTTTACTCCAAGCTTATAGTTGAAATTATTGTGGACTGACAGCGTGTCTTCTCCAGATGATTTTAAACTTACAACCGGGAATAGTAAAACAAGGATAGCAATTGCTTTTGTGTTCATGACAAGTCAATTTGCTACATCAACGATATAAAAACAAAAATATTGATGGCAGACTTGTAACTCCGGCTTACCGGAAAATCAGCTCATGCTCACCTGAGAGCGGATAATATTCAATGCACCGCCGGCTTTAAACCATTCAATCTGGTTTTCATTGTAAGTGTGATTGACTGAAATGACTTCGTGATCACCGTCGTTGTGATGTAACACCATTTTCAGCGGAACTCCCGGCTTGAATTCTGTTAATCCAAGAATATCAAACGTATCATCTTCTTTGATCCTGTCATAGTCTGCTTTATTCACAAACGTCAAGGCCAGCATTCCCTGCTTTTTCAAATTGGTTTCATGAATACGTGCAAAGGATTTTACAAGGATCGCTCTGACTCCGAGGTGACGCGGTTCCATGGCCGCATGTTCACGTGAAGAACCTTCACCGTAATTTTCGTCACCCACCACAACGGAACCAATGCGTGCCGCTTTGTAAGCACGCTGAACAGCAGGAACAGAATCGTATTTTCCGGTCAGCTGATTTTTTACGGAATCACTTTTATCATTGAAAGCATTGATGGCGCCGATGAGCATGTTGTTTGAAATATTGTCAAGATGTCCGCGGTACTTCAGCCACGGGCCCGCCATGGAGATATGATCGGTCGTGCATTTTCCTTTTGCTTTGATCAGCAGCTGGAGGCCTTTCAGGTCAGTACCTTCCCAGGCAGGAAAAGGATCGAGCAACTGCAAACGGTCGGAGGTCGGCGAAACCTTTACCTGCACATTGCTTCCGTCCTTAGCCGGTTGCTGAAAGCCTGCATCTTCAACGGCAAAACCTTTCATCGGCATTTCAATTCCTTTTGGTTCATCCAGTTTTACCTTCTCCCCTGCTTCATTCGTCAAGGTATCTGTCAACGGATTGAAACAAAGATCGCCCGCCAATACCATGGCTGTTACAATTTCAGGCGATGCGACAAAAGCATGCGTATTCGGATCGCCGTCGTTTCGCTTTGCAAAATTCCTGTTGTACGAAGTGATGATGGAGTTTTTCGGTTCACCGTTTTTCCGGTGGCGCGCCCACTGCCCGATGCAAGGTCCGCAGGCATTCGCTAAAATAACTCCCCCGATTTTTTCAAATTCCTGGAGCAGGCCGTCGCGCTCTGCGGTGTACCGTACCTGTTCAGATCCGGGAGTAATGGTAAACTCCGCCTTCGCTTTTAAATTTTTTGATGAAGCCAACCGGGCAATTGAAGCGGATCGTGTAAGATCTTCATAAGAAGAATTCGTGCAGGAACCAATCAATCCAACTTCAAAATAGCGGGGCCAGTTATTTTCTTTCACTGCCTGCGCAAATTTTGAAATCGGCCAGGCCAGGTCAGGAGTAAACGGGCCATTGACATGCGGTTCAAGCTCTGAAAGATTGATTTCAATAACCTGGTCAAAATATTTTTCGGGATCAGCATACACTTCTTTATCTCCACGAAGATGTTCTGATATCTTATCTGCCTCTCCGGCTACATCAGCTCTTCCCGTTCCTTTGAGGTACTCACTCATTTTTTTATCGTAACCAAAAACGGAAGTGGTTGCTCCTATTTCTGCACCCATGTTGCAGATAGTTCCTTTACCAGTGCAGGAAAGCGAATCAGCTCCATCACCGAAGTACTCAAGGATCGCATCGGTTCCGCCTTTCACGGTTAATATTCCTGACACTTTCAGAATGATGTCTTTTGAAGACGTCCAGCCATTGAGCTTACCGGTCAGTTTCACACCGATCAGTTTTGGAAATTTTAATTCCCAGGGAAGTCCTGCCATCACATCGCAGGCATCAGCGCCACCGACACCGATCGCAATCATTCCAAGCCCGCCGGCATTCACGGTATGTGAATCGGTTCCGATCATCAATCCTCCGGGGAATGCATATTGTTCAAGGATAACCTGGTGAATAATTCCCGCTCCCGGCTTCCAGAAACCGATTCCGTATTTATTGGAAACGGAAGAAAGAAAATCGTACACTTCCTTATTCTTATCGAGGGCAACACTTAAATCTTCTTTGGCTCCGACCTGTGCCTGGATCAGGTGATCGCAATGAACTGTGGAGGGCACGGCCACCTTTGGTCTGCCGGCCTGCATAAACTGAAGCAAAGCCATCTGAGCCGTTGCATCCTGCATACCAACACGATCCGGATTAAATTCGACATACGATTTTCCACGCTCATAAACCTTCGAGGCAAGTCCCTGTGTTAAATGAGAATAAAGGATTTTTTCAGTAAGTGTAAGCGGGCGGTTAACCGTTTTTCGTGCAGCTGCGATGCGTTCATTCATGCGAGCATACACGGACTTAATCATCTCTATATCGAAAGCCATTTTCTGTGAATTAGAAATTTAAAACTCTAAATTTTAAATTGAATTTATCGCTGGCAAAGGTAGTAAATTGGTTAATAAAGTTGATTCCGGTAAGTGAGTAAACCTGGGATTTTACTATGAATATAATAATCTGTTCAGCATTCAGAAAAGGAAATCAAATTTTCTTACAAAAGAATTTTCACTTCTTAGGAGCATTTCTTCCCGAAAAATATTTTGACTTTCGGAAAGCGATTCATCCTGATGATTTCGCCAAACAGGTTCATTTCAATTCTTACACTTTTCAAAATCACACCGTTTATTCTCATAACAGGTATGAAAGAAGTGTATTATGGTTTACCATGAAAAACCAATACACAGATGATCATTCAATTGATCCTCAACATGAAGTCAAACAGTATTTCGGAGTCATTGAACGGGTTGCAAAGCATATAGGCGTGTTCATTTTCTATATGCTTGTGTTTTCCGCAATCAGCCTGGTCTCCGGAGGTTTTAAATTCTAATGCTATGAAAGTAAGAGAAGCCAGACAAATTGGGGTTGCAATGGCAACCAGCGTCCTGATTTTCATTGTTATCATGCTGGTGCGCCTGTTGAGCCACTTGTAAAAATACGTACAGGGATTTTGTTTTTTCATTGAATCAAACTTCCGTTTTGAAGTAACTTTTATTTTCCGTGCCGGTTTAACCTCTCCATTACCAATTTCCTCTCTTATCTGATCTAAAGGGCTATCCTGTAATTTTTGATACACAATCCTTTGCGTTTTTGCAAAATTCGTGTACGTTTGCAGGCTCAAAAAAAATGAACCAACTATTTAAATCAAAAATACATGCAAAGTAAAGGTGCTATTAAGTTTTTTGCGATAGCGATGGCGATTGTATGCCTCTATCAGCTTTCGTTCACATTTGTCACAAAACACTGGGAAAACAAGGCAAAAGATTATGCCCAGGGTGATGCTGTGAAAGAAAAAGCATACCTCGATTCACTCTCCTCCACTCCTGTTTACAACATCCTGGTGAAAAATTATACTTACCGCGAGTGCAAGGAGAATGAGATCAACCTGGGTCTCGACTTAAAAGGTGGGATGAACGTAACGATGGAGGTATCGCTGGTGGACCTGATCCGGGCCATGGCGAATTATTCAAACGACCCTACTTTTAATAAAGCCATTGCCAATGCACAGGCTTCTCAGGCAAATAGTCAGAAAGATTTCGTGACTCTTTTCGGGGATGAATTCCAAAAGCTTGATCCAAATGCAAAGCTGGCGGCCATCTTTGCGACCAAAGAACTCCAGGACAAAATTAATTTCAACTCTACCAATGCGGAAGTAATGAAGGTAATCAAGGCCGAAGCGGATGCAGCCTTCGATCGTACCTACCAGATCCTGAAAACACGCATTGATAAATTCGGTGTGGCACAACCGAATGTTCAGAAAATCGGTAACGGAAGAATATTGGTCGAATTGCCGGGTATCAAGGAGCCGGATCGTGTTCGCAAACTGCTGCAGGGTACAGCCAAGCTCGAGTTCTGGGAAACGTATGATAACAAGGACATTTTCCCGATGCTTGAGGAAGTTAACAAGACGCTGAAGCTGATGGGAAAATCCGATTCGCTGCTCGCCGCCAGAAAAGATTCACTGGATCCGAATTCATTGGCTACACGAAACGATACGTTGAAACAGGCTGCTGATACTTCAGGAAATCAGCTGATGAAAGAGATTTCTAAAAACGAAAAAGATACTTCTAAAAAAGATACTTCAAATACTTCAAAAACGTTTGAGCAGTTTGCAAAAGACAATCCGTTGTATGCCGTTTTAACTCCTGCTATTGTCCAGAACGAAAAGAACCAGCAGGAGCTTCGCAAAGGACCGGTAATCGGTTCTGCTTTGGTAAAAGATACCGGTAAAGTAAACCGTCTTTTTGAAATGGAACAGGTTCGTTCCAAATTCCCAAGAGAGTTTAGGCCGCTGTGGACAGTAAAGCCGATCGACAAGGAAGGAAAAGTCGTTCAGCTTGTTGCCATCAGAATGCCTGCACGTAACCCGGTTGCCCCGCTTGATGGTTCAGCCATTACAGATGCACGTAAAATGAAAGGTCAGTTTACTGACAACTGGGAAATTTCGATGAGCATGAATGCTGAAGGCGCCCATGTTTGGAAACGGTTGACACACGATAATGTCAATCATTCCATCGCCGTTGTGCTGGATGATTATGTGTATTCTTATCCGAATGTAATCCAGGAAATTTCAGGAGGAAACTCTTCCATCACAGGAAATTTTTCTCTTGAGGAAGCTGATGATTTATCAAACATCCTGAAAGTCGGTAAGCTGCCTGCCCCTGCACGGATTGTAGAAGACACCGTTGTAGGACCGACGCTTGGACAGGAGGCAATCAATTCAGGCTTTCTCTCGTTCGTCATCGCGCTGGTGCTCGTGCTCCTGTTTATGATTTCCTATTACGGTAATGCAGGATGGATTGCTGATGTTGCCCTGTTTGCAAACGTATTCTTCGTAATGGGTGTGCTGGCCTCTCTTGGAGCTGTTCTTACACTTCCCGGGATTGCCGGTATCGTCCTCACAATCGGTATGTCAGTGGATGCCAACATCCTCATCTTTGAACGTGTGCGGGAGGAATTGAGTCTTGGCAAGGGAGTCCGGCTTGCCATCTCTGATGGTTTCAAGCATGCCTATTCATCGATTATTGACTCGAATGTAACGACACTATTGCTCGGTATTATCCTTTACACGTTTGGTACAGGTCCGATCCAGGGTTTTGCAACGACACTGATCATTGGAATCCTTTCATCGCTCTTCTGTGCCATCTTCATATCACGATTGATCTTTGAATGGGCATTAGCAAAAAACAAGACGATCACATTCTGGAATCAATATACAAAAGGAGCATTCAAGAATATTCACATCAACTTTGTTGAGAAAAGAAAAACATATTACATCTTTTCAAGCATTATCATCATTGCCGGCATCGTTGCATTCTCTATGAAAGGCTTAAACTTCGGTGTTGACTTCCAGGGCGGCAGAACATACGTGGTTCGTTTTGAAAAACCTGTCACAACCATTGAGGTGATTGATGCATTGAAAGGTCCTTTTACAAAAGCTCCTGAAGCAAAAACATTCGGCTCATCCGGCAAACAGCAGATCAAGATTACCACCAGCTACCTGATCAGTGATCCTTCACCGGATGCGGAGCAGAAAGTGAATGATAAGCTGAATGAAGGATTGAAAACATTGGGCTCTTATACCGTGATGAGTTCTCAAAAAGTGGGACCTACCATTGCTGATGATATCAAAGCTTCTGCAGTGTGGGCGATTTTATTTTCATGCGGACTGATGTTCCTTTACATCTTTATCCGGTTCAGAAAATGGCAATATGGATTGGGAGCTGTTATCGCTCTTTTCCATGATGTACTGGTTGTACTTTCATTTTACACGATCTTCAACGGCATCCTTCCATTCTCTCTTGAGATTGACCAGGCATTCATTGCCGCCATCTTAACGGTAATGGGTTACTCAATGACGGATACCGTTGTGGTATTTGACAGGATCCGTGAGTTTGTGGGCGTCCACCACCACGCAAAAGACCAGAAGAAAGTAATCAACGATGCATTGAATGCAACATTAAGCAGAACGATCAACACTTCACTCACCATTTTCTTTGTACTCCTTGCCATCTTTATTTTCGGGGGAGAAGTAATCCGCGGGTTTACGTTCGCCCTGCTGATCGGGATTGTGATCGGAACCTATTCATCCATCTGCATTGCAACACCCGTTGTTGTTGACTTTGCAAAGAAGGAGTTAGAATAAAACCGGCAACGGCCGGCAGTATGCTGTCGATTGCGCTGCCTGCTAAATAACAGGAAAGCTCATCGGAAACGATGGGCTTTTTTCTTTCCCGTTTTACCCTCCTGGCTTTAACTGTTGATGATAGACTGTTGAGCGTTGCCGTATTCAATCTCTTCACAAATTTCTCAGCACAATCAATTACTTTTACATCTTAATTTAGTTTCCATGAATCATCTTCTCATATTTAATATTGGCGGGTCGGAATTCATACTGATCATGTTTGTCGTGCTTCTTTTCTTTGGTGCGAAAGGGATCCCTGACATAGCCAGGAGTCTTGGCAAAGCTTCACGCGAATTTAAAGACGCCATGAATGGCATTGAAAGGGAGATTCAAAGTGCCGCGAATGATGTTTCTTCTCCAAAAAAAGAAGAGCAGGGAATAGCAGAACCGAAAAGTGAAAGTGAGAAAGAGAAAGAATGAGAAAAAGCTGTTTGCTTTTTCTCACTTTCACCTTTTCAATTTCCTTCTTCCTCACTTTCAAATCATTCCTTCACAAATAAGACTCTTTCCTCACATTGCCCATCCATTTATTAAACGTATCTTCGCGACTTATTCCTAAATTCATACATGCGTTCATTTAACGAATTGGGAGTTGGCGAAAGAGTTTTGAAAGCGATTGCAGAGCTTGGTTTCGAACAGCCGACACCCATTCAGGAACAAGCGATTCCCGTTTTAATTTCTGATCAAAAAGATTTTGTCGGCCTGGCACAGACCGGCACCGGAAAAACTGCAGCCTTCGGGCTTCCGCTCATCGAGTTGGTTGATTTTCTGAAACCCACTACCCAGGCATTGGTTCTTGCTCCCACACGCGAGTTGTGCGTGCAGATTTCAAAGGACATGATGACGTACAGCAAGTATTACCAGACGGCTAATGTTGTTGCTGTGTATGGTGGTGCAAGCATTGACACCCAGATTCGCCAGATTAAGAGAGGGGCACAGATCATAGTTGCTACTCCGGGGCGTCTGATAGACCTGATCAATAAAAGAGCAATCCGGCTGGAAACGATCCGCTACGTCGTCCTCGATGAAGCTGACGAGATGCTGAACATGGGTTTCCAGGAAGACATTGATGAAATTCTCAGCCACACCCCGAAGGAAAAAAAAGTATGGCTTTTTTCGGCTACGATGCCTGCAGAAGTCCGCAGCATTGCGGCCAATTACATGCACAATCCGTTCGAGCTGACTGTCGGAAGAAAAAATGAAGGTGCAGAAAACATCGAACATCATTACTACGTGGTTCATGAACGCGACCGTTATGCTTCACTGAAAAGAATCCTGGATGCAGAACCGGAAATTTTCGGGATTATTTTTTGCAGAACAAAAATTGATACCCAGCGCATCGCCGAAAACCTGATTAAAGACGGATACAATGCAGATGCTTTGCATGGCGACCTCAGCCAGCAGCAACGGGATAAAGTCATGGGACGTTACCGGAACCGGACCCTGCAGATGCTTGTTGCAACCGATGTGGCTGCACGCGGTATCGATGTAAATGATGTCACTCACGTTATCCACTACAATCTTCCGGATGAGCCGGAAAATTATACGCATCGCAGCGGAAGAACGGCACGTGCCGGTAAATCCGGGATATCGGTTGCCCTTGTAAATACGAGGGAGCTGGATAAGATCCGGCAGATTGAACGAAAGATCAACCGCAAATTTCATCTTTCGAAAATCCCTACAGCCGTTGATGTATGCGAACAACAGCTGATGAAGCTGATGAAAAAAATTCACAGCGTTGAAGTCAATGAAAAGGGGATTGCGAAATACCTGCCTTCTATTTATGAAGAGCTCCGGGATCTTGAAAAAGAAGACCTGATCAAGCGCATGGTAAGCATTGAATTCAATCGCTTCCTGGATTACTATCGCAATGCTCCTGACCTGAACGTGGATATTGCCCACAAAGGAAGAAGCGCCGGAAGCAACAATGGAAGCGGAGAAAGTTACCGCTCTTCTGCCCCACGGATGTTCATTAACCTTGGGTCGGTGGATGGTTTCGATCGCGGAAATATGCTCGAGTATGTGATGGATATGACAGGCGCAACAAAAACACAGGTTGGCCGTATTGATATCAAGGGCGTTTACTCCTTTATAGAAATGGAAGAAGCCGTGCTTCCGAAAGCAATGGAATCTTTTAACGGGGAGGTTTTCAATGGCCGTAAGGTGAGAGTGGAAATTTCAGGTAGCGGTGAACGAAAAACTTTCAGCGGAAAAAAATCAAAAGAGAAAAGAGGCTGGGGGGAAAAATCATTCCAGGGAAAAGGAAACTATTCCTCCGACAAAAAAAGAAAAAGAACAACAAGATCTGAACGCTGGTAGAATCAATCCATTAAATTAAAAGCGTAACATATCAGTTTAATAAATAAGCAACCAGATGAGCCAGGTAAAATTTAACGGTAACCAGTCGGCATTTTATACCGATCTGAAGAACAGGGTAAACCAATATTTCCAGCAACGCAGAAAAAAGACGCATGGAGACAGCAGGCTTTACGTAAAGGCGGCTTTATTTCTTTCGACTTTTCTTGCATCGTATGTTGTGCTTGTTTTCTTCACCCCTTCTATGCTCGTTGCGGCATTGTTGTGTGTTCTTCTCGGACTTATTACCGCAGCCATCGGTTTCAACATCATGCATGATGGGGGACATGGAAGCTTTTCAGGAAGCAAAACCGTAAACCGTCTTGCCGCTTTAACGCTCAACATGCTTGGCTGCAGTGCCTTCATGTGGAACATCAAGCACAATATGATTCATCATACCTACACAAACATTGAAGGCTATGACGATGACATTGACAATGAGCCTTTCATCCGGATGGCTTCCTCGCAACCGCTTTATAAAATGCATCGCTACCAGCATCTCTACTGGGTCTTCATTTATGGATTTATGTACATGGGCTGGATATTTTTTCTTGACTTTCAAAAATATTTTTCAAAAGAAATCGGCGCTAAAAAAAATATTACAATGACAACGGCGCAGCACATAGGGTTCTGGATGACCAAGGTATTATACATTGGAGTGTTCATTGTTCTTCCTTTATTTTTTCTTAACTTCCTTCAATTCATTATCGGGTATTTTGTCTTTGCGTTTACGACCGGCTTAATTATCAGCGTGGTTTTCCAGCTTGCTCATGGTGTGGAACACATTGATTTTATTCAGGTGACAGACGGGCAGGAATCGCTTGAAAATGACTGGGCCGTTCACCAGGTTGCCACCACTTCCAATTTTGCAACACGCAGCAAAATAGTCGCTTTCTTCACCGGGGGATTAAATCACCAGATTGAACATCACCTGTTCCCGAAAGTTTCGCATGTTTATTATTCTGACCTGAGTAAAATCGTAAGAACCACCTGTAAGGAACACGGGCTTTCATATGTTGAGCAACCAACCGTTATCAAAGCTGTTGCTTCACACATTCGGTTTCTGAAAAGAATGGGAAGATAAAAAAGTTGAAACATCACTGATCCGTATTCTATTTTTTAAAAGTCAGCGGTTTCTCTTTTTCATATTTTTTTATCTCAAAAATTTCTTCCGAATTGTATTGCGTTGTGCGCGTGCATTTATCTGTCCAGAAAATATTTTTTCCCAACGAATAAATCAGATCATTGTACTTCTGCTTTGAATAGGTTTTTTCAGAGCTGTAAACGATGTATTTTTCTCCTACGATAAATTCTTTACCGCAATCATGTTCGCCCGTTCCGGTGAAAAAAGTGAGTGTGTCGCTGGAAATACTCCCTTTAAAAAGTTCCCCAACAACAACTTTACATTTGGTCATGATCGTTGTGTAACGAAATGTAGTCTGCTTTAAGGAATCCTCGGTAAAAGAAACAATCTGGTGGGAATCTGTTACTGCGACCAGGATGTTGCTGATCACTGTACCTGTAACAACAAGTGAAGAATTTTTTACTGCATTTTCGACGGTGGCCTGGCCTTTACAATCGCAGGCAATTATTTCCGCTACGCTGAAGAAGTACAAAGTGGAAAAAATCAAAAATTTAAATAGCCAGCTCATTACTCCTTAAGGTCAAAAAATACATATGGATTTGTGAGAACAATATTACCCAAAATATTTTTGATACACATTTAGATGTAAAAGGTTCCACGTGATTCCTTTATTGGATTTGATCAGGCATGCGTAAATTATTCAACCATTTGTAAAATTATTTCTACAAATGAATAATTCTTAAAAAAATCCTACCCTGATTTTATATTCCTGATGCCTGTTGTGGCATACATTTTCCTGTTCATAAACATCAAAATGATCCACCCATGTTATCCAAAAAGAAAATTTCAAAAAAAGATGACAAGCCCAGGGGAATTCCCATTCCTGCAGGTACGGAACAGGAAACAGGATTCACCCGCGGTGAGACTGAAAAAATGGACGGACCTGTAACGCTCCGCCAGATCAAAAAAGTAAGAGAAAAAAATAAAATTAAAAAATAAACAAAAATTAAAAACCAATTCGTGATGGACTCAATCATTTATACCGATGGCCGTGATATAAAAGTAACAACCCGGGAATTCACAACCGGTGAAACTAACTATTTAATTGATGGCATCTTAAACGCACGTTCCAACAGGATCAAAGCAAAAACCGGCTTAGCCATACTCCTTCTGATTACGGGATTACTATTTGTTGCAGCCGCCTATTTTCATGTATTCAATAACTTACAGGTTGACAGCATGCATATCGGCACCCTGTTACTGACACCGAATCGCATTGCGGCATTGGCCGGCGCTGTCCTGGTTCTTATCGGAATATTCTGGATTGCAATGAGCAGGAATAAATATGCAGTGCATATCACTACTGCCGAAGGAGAAAAAGAACCGGTTATAAGCACAAAAAAAGATTACATAAACCAGATCGTAACGGCTATTAATAAAGCCTTAAATATCAGAACCGGTGAATTTCATTCATATAAAAACGAACATGACATTGTTTGAAAAATACCTGGCGAGTAAAACAGCCATATTAATAACCGGAATTCTTCTCGTCATTGCCTGGAGCGCCAGTTATTTTATTTATCACATCGTGGGATTGATGCAGCTCTTTTTTCTTATCCTGTTTATCCTGGTCATGATAAATTTTCTGAAAGCGATCCGGAGAGAAAAAATAGAAAAATAAACGGTGTAGGTGATGTCATGAAAACAAAAAAAGTGCTCAGGAGAAAAGCGAAGAGCTGGAAAAGTAAACCTTCCGAAAAAAAATTCCTTCAGTCATTATGATCCCGATTCAGGCTCCCGGAAAGATCATTATGAAAACAGGAGTTCTCTAAAGTAATTTCTAATCATTTTATTGGGGAATGCGGATGTGATTTTCATCCATTACCTTTTTAATGGACACGATGGCATTGCTTTTTGCCAAGCCATCATCTTCTCCGCGGTTAATGTAGAACCTTGCTTCGCATCGAATGCCCGTGTCTGCAAGGTCGGTAAAAATCATATCCACCGTGTCATCCAATATGTGTGTTTGGCTTTCGAGAGAAGAAACAACGATCTTCCTGATCCGTTCAATATCCTCCGCATATGAAACAATAAATGAAATTTTTACGCGAACGGTTTTTCCGTGCGATGAATTGATCAATGCGTTCTGATGCAGTTCTTTATTCGGGATAAACACTTCCTCACCGGAAGAGTTAATGATTACAGTCGTCCGGAGATTTAACATTTTTACGACACCGCGTTTGCCGGCCACTTCAATTGTATCTCCAACGACAAACGGTTTCCTGACGGCAAGACTCACTCCTGCAATGAAATTCTGCGCTATGTCCTGGAAGGCAAAGCTTAACCCCAGGCCGATCAGGCCAGCTCCGGCCAGCAGGGAGGTTACCGTTTTATCCAGGTTGAGAATGCCAAGCGCAAATAGGATTCCTGAAATTACAATGAAAGAATAAAGCAGGTTGGACAATAAATTTTCAATTGCCTTATTCTTTATATGCCCGAATATTTTGTGTGAAAGTCTTTTTGTGATCCTCGCTAAAAATAAAATCACAATGAGTACTAAAATGGCCAGAGCAAGATTTGGAAGATTTCTGATAACGGATACGATCCATTCCTGTATTTTCTCAGTGAGCAACCGGTAAGCATCTTCCAATGAATATATTTTTTGACCGGGCATGTGTTTCGGATTTCTCTTACGCGTTGCAAAATTCCTTCCGCTTTAGATCAGCATGAGATCAGGATGGCATATTTTTTTATTCTGTCAGCACAAGTAATAAATCATTTAAAAAAAATACTCATGGAAAATACAAATGATGCAATCGTCAAGACCCTGAATAACCTGATCGAGGTAAACTATGATCGCGCCAAGGGTTATGAAACAGCAGCCAACGGAACCGATGATTCCGAGCTTAAATCTTTGTTTAATCGCTATTCGACACAGAGCCTTGGCTTTAAGAATGAGCTGGAGAGTCTCGTGAGGACACGTGGTGGTGAGCCCCAGAAAAGCAGTTCCGCTTCAGGAGCCGTTTACAGGGCATGGATGAATACAAAAGCTGCGCTGACAGGAAAAGATAAAAAAGGAGTTTTAAACTCTTGTGAATTCGGAGAAGATGTCGCAAAAAAAACATATGCTGACACGAAGGAAGAAGCCAGGTCTTATCCAAGTGAGGTTGTTTCCGTCATTAACCGTCAGTATGATGAAATATTAAAAGCTCACGATACGATTAAGAACTTAAGAGATTCTCTTGTCGAGCATCATCATTGATTTTAGCGGAAAGAAATAGCTTAAGACTTGGTGAAACATTTTCCTGGCGGGATCGGGACGGTGAATCATTAAGTCTTAAGTTTATAATTCTTTAAGCCGTCGGATTTTCTTCAAGGTTTTCTTTGTCATCACCACCCAGGCTGTAGTAATTATTTTCTTCGTCCTCCGATCCTATATTTTCATTTTCATCGTCCAGTTCTGATCCGGGAACATCAAGATCAGAAGGTGCGTATATTTTATCCACCAGCTCTCCTTCATTTTCAAGCATATTCCGTTCTTCGTCAGAAACATCTGCATCATTGCCGGGAACCAATTTAATGACATCCGTTTCTTTCTGAGTATTTACTTTTCTTCTGCCTCTTCGCGCGCCCTTAATTCCTTTTTTCAGTTTAGCTTCCGGTGGAATTTCCAGCGGAGATATTTTTCCTGTTGTTTCGTCCAGATCCATTTCGATCCGCGCCATCTTTCCTGACCTGCTCATAATGTCTTCTTCCTGTTTATAGTGAGGATAGCCCGGAAAATCGGTTTCGTTTTTGGGATCAACTGAATTTTTTTTATTTTTTTTCATATCCTTTTTTATAGTTACTGAAAAAAAATATGCCAGTCGGGACCCGGGTCGGGTGGCATATTTTTTTCAACGCATCAGGTATGAAAGCTGTATGGTCAGGTTCAGTTTCATTTGGCTTAGTGAATGTCCCTGTAAAAATGTTTTCTGCGACACAAAGCAGCACGCTGGATCTGGATATGCTTGACAAAAAAGATCACTCCAATATCCGCTTTAAACGGGTCAATGAAAATACCGGGCGTGAAGTTCCGTACAAGGAAATTGTAAAGGGATATAATTACGACGGCAATTACATCGTACTTGATGATGAGGATTTTGAAAGCGCTGCTCCTGAAAAAACAAAAATGATTGAAATCCTGAATTTCGTAAAGGAAGAAGAAATCAATTCGATGTATTATGAACAACCCTATTACCTGGAACCTGAAAAGTCTGCAATGCGGGCTTACGCCATTCTAAGGGATGCTTTGAAGGCATCTCGCAAAGTAGGAGTTTCTTCTTTTGTGATGCGCAATAAAGAAACATTGGCCGTTATTAAACCTCTTGAGGATGTACTTATCCTGAACCGGATCCGGTTCGAAGAAGAGATTCGTGATTATAAAGATTTGAATCTGCCTGCCATTGCGAAATCCAAAACAAAGGAAGTTGATGTTGCATTAAAATTAATTGACCAGCTGACAGAAGAATTTGACATTTCAAAATACAAAGACACGTATACTGCAAAGCTGCTTCAGCTGATTGAACAAAAAGCAAAAGGCAAAAAGCCAAAAACGAAAAAGCTCAGAATTGTTCATACTAAAACGGATGACCTGATGGAAACTCTGAAAGCCAGCCTTTCCGGAAAAAAAAGAGCATCCTGAAACAATATAATTTTTTTACAATGAAACACCCGAATGAAATTATAGTCAATAAATTTTTTGATGCTTACGGAAGGCATGACATGAGCGAAATAAAGCAAGTGATGTCGGAGAGAGTGAAGTGGTTTTTTCCCGGACAACATCCATTGGCAGGAGTAAAAACAGGGATTGAAGAAGTGGTCGCATTCTTTGATACCATGAGTGGAATCATGGCCAAATCAAAGCCGGAAATAAACAAGCTGATTGTGGCATCCAATGAAAAATACTTTATCGAATGTCAGCATATCCAAACCAACAGGAAAGATGGAAATAACATCAGCCATGATGTTACTGTCCTATGGACTATTGAGAATGGAAAAATAATCAGTGGAAGACATTTTTTTTCCGATCCTCAGGCAGTGGATAATTATTTCAGCCGTATTGTTGAAGAAGAAAATATTCATCATGAAGAAAGGGGATGATAGAATTATTATCATGCAAAAAGATAAAAACAAACCGGAAGCTGATGAACGTGGATATCATAAACAAAATCCACCGGTGAAACCCGAAAAAGAAATCCCGGGAAAGCCCGATCCGAATCCTGATCCCACCAAACCAAAACCGGGAGGAAATGAACCGGAAAAAAATGATCCCACAAGAATTGAAGAACCTCAAAAAATTGATCCTACACGAATTGATGAACCTCCATTACCCAAACCGGAGCCCGGGAAAAATAATACTTCAACCATTTACAATCTCTCCTCCGTTTGGATGTAGTATCTGGCCCGTCATATAAGAGGATTCTTTGCTTGCCAGGAAAATAAAACACGAGGCTGCTTCAACAGGTTCACCTGCGCGTTTCAACGGAACATCACTTCCAAAAGCTTTTACATCTTTTGCTTTAAAACTCGCCGGGATGAGTGGAGTCCATATCGGGCCTGGAGCAACACCATTTACGCGTATTCCCCGGTCAGCCAGGTTGGATGAGAGTGAACGGGTGAATGAAACAATGGCACCTTTCGTAGCGGCGTAATCAATCAAATGGGCACTTCCCCTGTAAGCGGTTACAGAAGCTGTGTTGATGATGCAGCTTCCCTCTTTCATAAATGGTAAAGCAGCTTTTACCAGGTAGAACATGGAAAAAACATTGGTACGAAATGTTTTCTCAAGCTGCTGTCCGGTAATATCGCGGATGTCATCCTGTGGATAATGAATGGCTGCATTATTCACCAGGATGTCTATTTTTCCAAAAGCCTTTCCAACCTGCCTGATCATACGATTGCAATTTTTCTCTTTTGAAATATCACAACGTTCAACCACGCAATCACCGCCGATTTCATCCTCGATAAATTGTTTTGTTTCCCTTGCATCCATATTTTCATCGAGGTAAAGGATAATCACTTTCGCACCATGCTTTGCAAAACCTGTTGCTACTGCGCGGCCAATACCACTGTCACCGCCTGTAACAACAGCAATCTTGTTTTCCAGTTTTCTTTCCCTGTAAAATTCAGAATCAAAAAAAACAGGTTGCGGCCTCATCTTTTTTTCTATTCCCGGCTGCCGATCCTGGTGTTGAGGAGGACGGACTCTTTTTTTAGGCGGTCTTTTTTGCATGCTCAGAAAAATTATTTCACAGCAGAGATAAAAATATTTATACCATTTTCATTGGCATATTTTTTCCAGCTTAAGCATGGTGTTTACCTTGATCCAGATTCAGATTTTGATCGCAGATTGGTGGGGATCAGATTCTGGCGAACTTTCCCCTTCGCAAATGATGTCGCGTGCCATTATTACGTTTCTCCTGGCATTGCTCATTATTCGCATTGCAGGCATCCGTTCCTTTGGCAGTAAATCAGCATTTGACATTGTTCTTTCAATCACAGTGGGTGCAGTACTAAGCAGGTGCATAACCGGACATTATTCCTACCTGGCATGTGTCTCAGCTGCAACAATTCTTGCTTTGATGCATCGACTTTTTGCAATTATTTCCTTTTATAATTTATTTTTATCACATCTCATAAAGGGAAAGGCAGATATTTTATTAAGTAAGAATAAAATCAACTGGAAAAATATGAAGCGCCATCACATCAGCATGGAGGACCTTTTACAGGCGCTGCATAAAAAAGGATTTTCGGCACTGGACGAAATTGAAGAAGCTTTTTTTGAAACCGATGGAAAGATATCATTGGTTCCAAAGGCAAAAAAGGTTTTACCCACTTAATTATTTATTAGCGCTGGGTTAACCTTTCACCATGCAGCCTGCCAAGATGAATAAATTCTACAGTAACCAGGTGAAACAGGGTAGCATGCTCTACACTCCAGGTACTTCTGTTAAATCAATTTTCTTAACCTGGCATGAGGCAAATGCAATGCTTCGCGGTATTTTGCCACTGTTCTTCTTGCAATGTTGTAACCCTTTGTTTTAAGCTGCGCAACCAGGTCAAAATCTGTAAAGGGATTCGATTTATCTTCTTCTTTAATAATTTCAATGATCACCTGTTTAATCTGTTCAGTGCTCACTGCTTCACCATCCGTGGTCAGCATTGAAACAGAAAACAGATCTTTCATCAGGATATTACCATATGGAGTTTGTGCATATTTATTACAGGTTACTCTTGAAACGGTGCTTGGATCGAAGCCGGTAAGGCGCGCGACATCTTCAAGAATCATCGGTCGAAGATTTTTTTTGTCGCCGGTAAGAAAAAATTCCCGTTGGATGCTTACGATCACTTTTATGATCTCCAGAAAAGTATGTTCCCTCTGCTGCAATGCCTCTATCAACCATTTCGCCTCATTCACCTTTTTCCGGAAATAGCTGAATTCTTTTTTTTGTTTTGGAAATTCAACATCCTTGTTTACGATCTTTTTATAGTTTTCACTGATTTGAATCGTACCGGATGGATTTGAAGTAAGTGCAACCTCAAGCTGGTCATTTTCAATCGTAATGATAAAATCAGGAATGATGGTTTGCACTGAGGACCAGTCTTTGGAAGCGATGAATACAGGTTTTGGGGAGAGGTGAGAAATGATGTTTATTATTTCCTTCAGCTCCTCTACACTCATCTGTAAAGCTTTCTCAATCTTTTCAAAATTCTTATGCGATAATTCCGTGAAATAATTCTGAATAATCTCTTCCGCGATGAGGTGTTTCTCATCTTTATTTTCCCTTCGCTGCAGCTGCAACAGAAGGCATTCCTGGATGGAACGTGCAGCAATGCCCGGAGGATCAAATTGCTGCAATGCTTTTAAAGCTTGTTCAATAACATCAACGCCGATCAATGTACCATTTGCAAAACTGTATTCATCTGCCAGGTCACCGAGCTTCTCTCTCAGGTAACCGTCGTCATCCAGGGAATCAATAAGATAATCGATGGGTTTCCTGATCTCGCCAGGTAATGGGTATTCCTTTGCCTGTTCTTTGAGTTGTTCCCTGAATGAAGGTGAATATGCAATCGGTGCGGAAAATACCGGGTCATCACTGCTGGAATTATTTACATATGTTTTGTAATCCGGAGTTTCATCATCTTCGAAATAATCAGCTATTTCATTTAATTTATTTTCCGGCTCGGCTTCTTCATTCGAAAAAACCTCTTCTGCTTCGTCTGCATTATTTTCTTCCAGGGCGGGATTTTCTTCCAGCTGGTTTTTTAAATAATCTTCCATCGCTACTGTTGATAGGTGCATCAGGTGAAGAAGTTGTAGTTTCTGTTGAAGGAGGAAGGTATTGGCTTGCCTCAGCGTCTGGGTGTGGCGAATTGCTGGCATGGTAACTATTTTTCTTTTTTCGGTTCAAATATCTCTCCAAACACTCGTGGATTTTTTCCTGTTCGTTTTAATTTTTATTGCCCGCCTTGCCTTTTTCAAAGAGCTTTTTAAAAAATCCTTTTTTCTCTTCGGGTTGGCCAATTGAATTAAGCGTTATTTCATTATCGAGCGCAGGAATTAATGCCTGTATAAATGCATTCCGTAAAACTTCGACCACAGCATCAAGTGCGTTTACATTGGGATTGTTATAATTCCCTTCAATCGGGACCTTCGTGGCCAGCTCTTTTGTTTTCTTGTTTTTCAAAATTACGGCTGCTGCTCCTACAATGTGTTCCCAAAGCTGCATCAGGAAACTTTTATCACGGTCTTCAGGACCGACAACCTGCAAATCTTTAATGAACGGCTTCACGTACCCTTTAAACTTTCCTTTCTCAGCGGCCATTTCAGCATACACACTGAACCTTCCCTTATGCACATCAAATTTCCCATATGCAAGGAGAAAGTCATTGATCTTAACAAGATTCGTATTGATAAGCTGCGCATCTAACAGATAGGTGGGATTATCTGCAAGAGGATTTAGTTTCATCTTTAAATCCAAATGACCCTCGTATAAATAAGATCTTGCATTGACGGTGGCCGGTAATACTTCTTTTTTATCATACACACTTCTCAGGTTCTGTGCGAGCACATATGTTTCAGTCATATCAAGATTGACAACAGGATTGGATGTTGAATCCCTGTATTCGATGGTTCCCTGGTTGATTTCAAAACGGTTAATTTGAAGAGGCATAAATTTATCGAGCAAGACTCTGAAATCAGATGTGTCCTTTTGTACCGTTGCAGGATCTGTTCTGTCTTTTGTAAAGCGAAGCCATGGCCGCTCGAAAACAAGTTCCCCGACAAGAGAACCATGAAAGAGAGCTCTCCATTCAACAGAAAGATCGATTACTTCGGTATGAAAAAACGACGTTTGCTGCCCTGTAAGTGTATCTACTTTATTGATGTACAGATTTTCCAGTTGGTAAGCTCCACGGATCAATGCAATGTCGATATCGGAAACATGACCATAATAACCATGTATGGAAGCCAATGTTTTATTCGCATAGTGAAGAACAATAAAAGGCAATAGCAACCTTACAATAATTATAAACACAAGAATAATTGCTATTATTTTCCCCCACCTGTAACGATAAAAATGAATAAACTTATCAGACTTGCTTTTCTTTACCATTTCAATACAAAAAAATCTCTTAAGAGAAGCCCTTCTTTTTTATTTGTGTATTCTTAATATTCAGCCGGCTCTTCTTTTCGATGGTAGTTGCTGACCATATTTTTTATTTTTTCAAAAATTCCTTCTGCATTCTTCGAGAGGTAATTCCGTGCAAAATTTTTAACTAAAAACGAGAGCATAAATTTTATGATCCAGTTTGATCTCCTGAAGAGAAATTTTTTAATAACCGTATCTACAGCAATTCCAATGGACTCACCCATCATTCCGTTTTCCTCAGTAATCAAAAAACTTTTTACTGTATTTCCGGCGACACGCCATACGTTGAGATCTTTCCTGATCACATCCATATCCGCCGCTATCAGGGATTCAAGATCGTTGATGCGCTGTGTGATACGTTGCCTTTCTTCCTCTAATTCCCGGCGCGAATTAATTTTTTTCATCAGTCATGTTTTTAAGAAGTCCGTCAATGATGGGGTCACGGATCCATTTTTCCCTGTTCAAATAAAATACAATCATTGCGAGCAGATACACTCCACCGACAATAAAAAATCCTGCATATGGTTCATGTATCAATGTACCTAACCACAAAGCCAGTCCGATGCTGATAAACAATAAAATAAATACCAGTAGGGATGCAAGAAATAAGACAGAAGTGATTCCTGAGATGACCCGTGAAACTTTTTCGTACGTATTTAATACAAGCAGCGAAAAATTTTCTTTTAAGAATTCCTTCAAATGAATGATCAGTATTTCAACCTGTGTTTTTTCTTCCATGGCTGATTATTCAGATACCTGTGTAACTTTGTTCCTTACAGTTGTCGTTTTCTTTTGAATATCTGTAAGAAGAGCTTTTCCTTCTTCAATCTTTTCAGAAAGCTGGTCTGCAAGACCCTGAGTTTTTTTTGCAATCTCTTTCAGAATTCCTTTTCCTTTTCCGGAAGAAAGCAGGATTCCGAGTGTAGCGCCTATGGCTGCTCCGGCAAGCATGGCACCAAGCATGTTTCGGTTCATTTCTATTATGGTTTTAGGATTTAAACAAAAAATATCTGTTGTATCCCAGAAAATTTTATGCCATCAACCGGATTAAGATACCCGATCATGCATCCTTTTCGATTTCCTCAATTCAGCTCCTGCAACGATGAATAAATTCCCCATGATTCTACACTTTTTAAAAATTGCACGTTTAAAAAAGCGATGAAAAGAGAAGACATTTCAATGGCATCCTAAATGAATAGTTAATTGAAAAATTTGTTTATGAAATGTTTATCAAAATATGTCCTGTTAATTCCTTTCCTTTTCCTGCTGGCTTGCGAAACAGAACATACGGTTTCCATAAAACCGGAAACTGCAGTTGTTCAAAGAACATCTCCCCCGTTTGAAAACGGTGTATGGATTGACAATGAATACAGATGGGATGGAACAACCTACGTGATCGTACCCGCTCATTGGGAGAAATCGCGCGGAACATGGGTTCCCGGTCATTGGAAATCCACACCGAAAGGATATACATGGATTCACGGACATTGGAATAAGTAATTATAATTTCATTTAACCCCTAGCAAAATGAAAGCATTAGCAATTGTATTACTCGTCCTGGGAATACTTATGGCACTCAGCACAGGTATCCAGATCGTCAATCACAAAAAAGTTGTCGATGTCGGACCAATCGAAGTAACCAAAGAAGAACGTACACCAATTTACTGGTCACCATGGACTGGTGCGTTGCTTATTGTAGCAGGTACTGTTATCCTGGTGTCTTCAAAGAAGAAGATCGCATGACCGGGCGTTGATTATTTCAAACTGCTTTTTTACGGTGAATAATTTTACGAAGCGTTTTCTTTTCCTCTCCGAACTCCGCTTCATGCCCGATAATGAAACCGTATGGTTTTAATGCATCCACGTTATCACAAATTACCTTGATCATTCCCAGTACCGGAATGCAAAGCAGCATTCCATAGACGCCCCAAAGCATGGCACTGGCAACCAGGGCAAGGAAGCACGTCAGCGGGTTGATCCGCACACTCATTCCAACCACGTATGGATTGATAAAATGATTGTCCACGAACTGCATAAAGACACATATGCCGATTGCCCCGAATGCAGTTCCGAAATGATCCTGGGAAACAACAGCCATTAAAAAAGGAAGCACACTGGATACGGTCAGTCCCATATAGGGAATGATAATGTTGAATACAGAAACAAGCAGGGCAAAAAGAACGGCATGCTTGATACCTAACAGCATAAACCCAATGCTCGTAAGAGTGAATACAATGCATGCATCCAGCATGAGACCCTTGAGATACTTTTGTGCAACAACAGAAATTTTATGCACGATTGTAAATGTGAGCTCATGATTTTCCCTGTGATTCAACAGACCGATAAACTTTGCAATTTTGTCTCTGTATACTATAAGGAAGTAGACATAGAGGGGAATCAATACAAGGTTTGTTATGAAGCTTGCCGTTATGGTGAAAATTGTAAGCAGGTATTTGTCTCCTGAATCAAGCAGATTGGAAATTTTTTTGTTTATCCATTTTAGCTGCTCTCTTTTACTCACATCAAAATGCTCGGTGATAAATCGCTGGATAGCGACTGACTTCTCATCAATTTTTGCTTTTAGCTCGGGCAGATCTTCTGCAAAGCTTTGTACCTGGGTATACAGAAAATAAACAAATCCTACAAAGACAAGAATTGCAATGACAACAGCGGTTAAAGCAGCCAACGACCGCGGAAACGACCACTCTTCCAGCTTAACAACAACAGGTAAGAGAATAAAGGATATCAATCCGGCAATCACAAAAGGAATTAATAACTCCTGAGCGAACGAAATAGTTATAATAACCAGGATAATTAACAGCAGCCGGATGCACAGCTTTACATACAGAGGATAGGTCGTCATAATTAAGACCGGTACGAAAAAAATGCCACGAATAAAAAAGAATACAATTCATAACTGCTTTAATTCACCTTTCCTGCTGGCATACTTTTTTTAGGTTTATGCCCTTACTAACAAACTAAATTCATTTTATCATGAAACTTCTAAAAAAAATATTAACGCTTGCTTTTCCTGTAATTTTTATTGCATGTAATAATAACAACAACACTCCGAAAGAGGATAATAAGAAATCCGCAGAAGAGATGAATGATGCAAAATTCAATCACGAAGGTGAAAAAGATGCAGAGTTTGTAACGGATGTTGAGGACATTAATCTTACAGAAATGAATTTAGGTCAGCTGGCAGGCAGCAAGGCCACTTTGACAGAAACGAAAGACCTTGGTAAGATGATGGAGAGTAGTCACAAAAAAGCATACGATGATCTGGCATCACTGGCTGCAAAAAAAACCATCAGTGTTCCATCCGCAATGAGTGATGCAGCCAAAAAAGATTATGATAACCTTTCTGAGAAAACAGGAATTGATTTTGATAAAGATTTTTGTGACAGAATGGTCAAAGGACATAAAGATGCCATTGACAAATTTGAAAAGGCATCAAAAGATTTATCAGATCCCGATTTACAGGCGTGGGCATCGAATATGTTACCGGCCCTGCGAACTCACCTTGAGCATGCCATGAAATGCCAGGAGATGTTAAAGGGAAAATAAAAATTAAAATTTATGCGCGTAGTAAAAAAACCTTTTGACCTGAGGATTACTTCAGGCAAAAATATATCTTTCTGGATAGATTCATTTCCCCCCGCTTCTTTTTCCCCGCTACGAGAGAACCTGGAAACCGATGTCGTGATTATTGGCGGAGGCATTGCAGGAGTATCTGTTGCCTATCGCCTGAGCACATTGGGAAAGAAAGTGGTGCTGGTGGAGGACGGTAATATATGCAGCGGCGAAACAGGAAGAACTACAGCACACCTGGTTACGGCGCTGGACGACCGGTATGAACGACTGGAAAAACTATTTGGAGAAGAAGGAGCACGCCTTGCTTATGAGAGCAATAAGGCGGCCCTGGATTACATAGAACAAACCATTACAAAAGAAAAAATTAATTGCGAATTTGAACGATTGCCAGGTTACTTATTCATGCATCCTTCTGCAAATGAAGATATACTTCAGAAAGAACTTACAGCAGCTTTAAGAGCAGGAGTAAAAGTTGAAATGCTGAACAGTGTTCCCGGAATTAAAAACAGCGGACCATGTCTTATGTTCCCGATGCAGGGGCAGTTTCACCCATTGAAATACATACAAGGCTTATGTGAGGCCATTATCCGGAACGGCGGAAAGATTTTTACTGAAACTCATGCGAATGAAATCACGGAAGAAGGAATTGTGACAGATAAAAATTTCAGTGTCTATGCGCAACATATTGTGGTAGCTACCAATGCGCCGGTTAACAGCAGCTTTATCATGCCGATCAAACAATTTCCATATCGGACCTACGTCATTGCAGCAACAATAAAAAAAGGAATTTTACCGAAAGCCTTATGGTGGGATACCGGTGACTACGACACGAATCCCCACATACCTCCTTATCATTACATACGACTGCAAAACTTCAACGATGACTATGACTTGCTGATCAGCGGAGGGGAAGATCATGCGACGGGCCTGGCTGATGCCGATGTAGTGCCTGAAGAAAACAGGTATGCCATGATCGAGGACTGGACACGCCAGATGTTCCCGGTTGAAGACGTGGTATATCATTGGTCAGGCCAGATCATGGAACCGATGGATTCGCTCGGCTACATTGGCAGGAATCCATGGGATAAAAAGAATATTTTTATCGTGACCGGCGATTCGGGAAATGGAATGACAAACGGAACAGTGGCCAGTCTGTTGATCCCGGATCTCATTATGGGGAAGGAGAATAAATGGGAAAAAGTTTACAATCCTTCACGAATAAAAATCCTGTCTGCCGGTAAAATCTGGTTCAAGGAATTTGCAGGTGGCTTTACTGCATACCTCAGGAATTCTCCCGATGGAAATGATGTCAAGCTTTCAGAAATAAATTCCGGTGAGGGCAAAATTATCGGGCTGGAGAAAAAAAAATACGGTGTATACTGTGATGAGCATCACCACCTGCATCTTGTTTCTGCAGAGTGCACACATCTTGGATGCATCATCAAATGGAACAACGATGAAAAAAGCTGGGATTGCCCGTGTCACGGAAGCCGCTTTACTTATGACGGAAAAGTTATCAACGGACCCGCAAATAAAGATCTCGAATATCACCAGGAAAAATATTTGGAAGAAGTATCAGGCTAACCGGCATGATACGTGGCACAACTTTTTAATATGTAAATGAGATCTTTTTTTCTAAAAACAATTTAAAAAATAAAACAATGGGAAACTTACTTTATCTGATAGCGGTCATTCTTATCATAGCATGGTTGATCGGCTTTGTTGGCTTTCATGTGGGTGGTGGAATTATTCACATCCTTCTTGTCATCGCCATTATTGCTATTCTTCTCAGGCTTATCCAGGGCAGAAGACCTCTTTAAAAAAATAATTCGAAGTGGAACAATTAATCTTAAGTATTCAATAACAATTTAAACAAAAATCAAAATGTCAGAAAATCAAAAAGACCAGCGTAACCAGGATAAATCCGGTAACCAGTCAAGCCAGCAATCACAGGAAAATAAAAGGAGAGAAACCGATCCTAATAATCCTACTGCTAACCAGGGAAAGTCACAACAGGGTTCACAATCCGGTGACCAAAAATACCAGGGCTCTGGCTCTCAGCAGGGTTCTCAATCTTCCAAAGGCTCCTCTTCATCACGGGGACAAACAGATACCCATGTTATGGATGAAGAAGAGGATACTATGGAAAATGAAAACAAGGATGAATCAGGCCGCAAGGACAGCGGAAGAAGTTCATCTGATCAGAATCAACGGACAGGGAATCAGAACCGTCCTTCCAACAAGTAATCTTTTATGAATAATTTTAAAAAGCGCAGTGCAAAAACTGCGCTTTTTTTATTGGAATAATTTATAAGACTGGTTTAAGCGTAAACAATTATCAATACCATGAAATGGTACATCGGTTGTTCAGGGTTTTACTACCGTGACTGGAAAAATAAATTTTATCCTGAGGATTTACCGCAACAGCACTGGCTTCAGTATTACTCGAAAATCTTTAACACTGTAGAAATAAATGCCACCTTTTATAATTTTCCAAAGCCGGCTTTCCTGAACGGGCTACATTCGAAAAGCAATGATTCCTTCATCTTCTCTGTAAAAGCACCACGCCTGATTACTCACTACAAAAAATTTAATGATTCAAAAAATCTCATTGAAGATTTTTATGACGTTATCCAAAAAGGGTTGGGAACCAAATTAGGATGCATTTTATTTCAGTTGCCTGCCAATGTCATGTACAGCGAAGAAAAGCTGGATCAAATAACAGCTAATCTCAATACTTCTTTTCGCAACGTGATTGAATTCAGACATCGTTCCTGGTGGAACGAAACTGTATATAAAAAGCTCGGAAAAAATAATATTTGTTTTTGCAGCATCAGCCATCCTTCGTTTCCCGGGAAGTTGGTTGTCAATACCTCCTTCGCTTATTACAGGCTGCATGGAAGTGTGCATCTCTACCGTTCAAAATATAAAATTGAAACACTAAAAAGGCTGGCCACAGAAATAAAATCATCAGGGACATTAAAACATGCATTCGTTTATTTCAATAACACCACGAATGCTATTGGAGCCGAAAATGCAAAGCAATTAATCGCGCTGACGAAATAACCGGTGGAGAATTCGAAAAAGTGATTATGGCAGGCTTTTTTTAAAAAAGGAAACAAAGATCCATGATGAAAACGAAAAAGAAAAAAAATGAAATAAATAACAGTCTCACGGCATCCTATAATAAATTTAAAGTATTTAACGGGAAATTATATACCGGGGCTAAAGTCGGTCGCGGACAAAAATGGTACTATGATCAGGGTGAATGGAAAGAACATAAGGTAACTCCTGATAAATGGGAATTTAATTATGCTGTCACAAAACGAAGAGCAGGCAAAGCTCCGGAAGGTTCAGGCGTACCCGTTGGTACAGAATATCATTGGTATATACTGGCCCATCAAACCGTTAAAAAACTTGATGCAAACAGTTATACAACTGCCATGACGGGAATTAAATATAAAATTGCACACAGGCGTGCCGATCACGAGAAATGGAATATCACGGAAGCAGGCCAGCAGAAACGACTTATCAAACTGCTCCGTGAGTTTACGGATGAGCTGGAACAGCAAGCCGAAGAAGTTAAAAAAGTTCCTGGAAAGAAAAGCCCGTCAACCAGAAGAACAAAAAAAAGTATCCGAGAAAAAGAATTTGAGGAAGCTCTGTAATTTTTCTATTGCATCCTTTTTCTGAGCATTTCTTCATTTGTTAAATCAAGCCGAAGCGGAGTAATGGAAACATACCCCTGTTCGATGGCCCATCGATCAGTACCTTCCTCAGCAGCTTCTAACGGAACAACCGTAAACCAATAATGTTTCCTGCCCATCGGATCAATGCCCGGAACTATTTTGCCATCATATAACCGAACTGATTGTCTCGTCCAATGAATTCCCTTTGGATGGGGCGGAATATTTACATTGTAAAGACCAAAGTCAGCGGTTTCAATAAGAAGCTTTAGAGATTCCTCCACTGCTGAATCAATAGCAGCGAAATCGGGACCCTTTTCGCCGACAACAGTGCTGAATGCAATTGATTTTATCCCGAGGAGTACACCTTGCTTTGCCGCTGCCAAGGTTCCCGAATGCCACATGGAGTTGCCAAGATTATAACCCATGTTAATTCCTGAAAGAACCAGATCGGTTTTTGAATACAGATGAGTTCCGAGCGCTACACAATCAGCAGGTGTTCCGTTTACACGAAATGCCTCCATTCCATCAAAAAGAACGGGAGATTTCTTTAATGAAATCGGGCGTGAATGAGTAACAGCATGTCCCATGGAGGATTGTTCAACATCCGGAGCGACCACATTTACCTCAGCAAATCGTGCAGCAACCTTTGACAATGCGGCAATTCCCGGACTGTAGATTCCATCATCATTGGTGATCAGTATTTTCATAGCATTCAAATCAGCATTTTCATGCCACTGGCTCATCGATAAAGCGCACAGATTTTGCAACGATCAGGCACCTATGAAAACAGTTACCCTTCTTCATAATCCCGGTGCAGGCGATAAGAATCATTCGAGGAAAAAATTGATTTCACTTATTGAATTAAATGGGTACAGGTGTAGATATTTATCTACAAAAAAAAATGGCTGGAAGAATTTCTTTTCAGCATCAGACCTGACCATTGTCGCCGGAGGAGATGGAACTGTTCGAAAAACAATTAAAGAGATGCTGACTAAAAAAGGTCTCAAGAAATCAGCACCCATTGCAATTCTTCCGTTGGGCACTGCAAATAATATTGTAAAAGCACTGAACATTACGGGAAGCGTGGAAGACATCATAAGCTCCTGGAAAAAAGCAAAACTTAAAAAGTATGATCTTGGAATTATCAGCGGCCTTGATAACGCCGATTTTTTCCTGGAAGCCGTTGGTTTCGGGCTTTTCCCCTATCTCCTTAAAACTCTTGAGAAGAAAGAAAACGGTTCGGATACTCCTGATGCAGAAAAAAAGAAAGCGTTGCATCTGCTGCACGAATGCATATATTCGTACAAGCCACGATCCTGCAAGCTGAAAATTGATGGTAAAGATTATTCAGGAGAATACCTGATGATTGAAGTAATGAATACAAACTCCCTTGGACCGAATCTCAACCTCTCTCCCGCCGCCGAAATTGCCGATGGTTTCCTGGATGTCGTATTGATTAATAAAAAAAACCAGGAACTGCTTGCCTCCTATATTTTAAAAAAAGTAAAAAGAGAAACCGAATCCTTTCCTGTTCTTTCATTGAAGGCAAAAGAAGTCATTATCACCTGGAATGACAACTATGCACATGCAGATGACCAACTGATTAAATTACATCCGGCTGAAAAAATAAAAATAAAAATAAAAAAACAGAAGCTAAAGTTTTTAACCTGAAACAGTATTTGTCCTGGAATTTTCAATTATTTTTTTTGCTTTGAGTGCATTTCCCTTTCCCAGGAAATTAAATTCCTTCCCTTCCATTTCAGCAGAGTACCTGAAAAATCCAATTACTTCTTTCCATACCTGTTGATTTAAATCCTGCAGCGATTTTGTATCAGAAAACATGACTGAATTATCTTCTACGCCAATGATTCGATCGTTCCTTATTTTTTTTTTATTCTTTTCCTTCTGCTCCACTTCCAGTATTCCGATAATACGGCAACGGATGCTGCACCCGGGAATTACAGGATCGTCCATCAGGACCATGATATCAACAGGGTCACCATCTTCTCCCTTTGTTCCCGGGATGAAACCAAAATCAAACGGGAAAGCAGTTCCTGCCGGGAGAATTTTTTTCAGCTCAAGATTTTTTTTAACCTCATCATACTTGTACTTATTCCGGCTACCCCGTGGTGTTTCAATGATAACACGGATTAATTCCATAGCTTTTTTCTTCTCCATTATTTCTACTGTAAAAGTTATACATGCCGTTTAGAAATACATGTGCAAAGTATTTCTGTAAAAATGTATACCAACCAAAAAATTTACGCAGCAGGAATCTTGACCGGGTTTAATGAAGCAGGAAGAAAAACATTAAATGTGGTCCCCTTACCAGGTTCACTTGAAACCTCGATATGACCATCATGATTTTCCACAATTTTTTTACAAAGGGCTAGGCCGATCCCGGTACCGTAAGTATTTTCGTTCAGACGCTGGAATAATTTAAAAATCTGTTCGGCATACTGGGGTTCAAAGCCAATCCCGTTATCTTTAAAAACTATTTTATAATATTCAATCCCCTTGTCCAGTTTAGGATGTTCCTCTTCCTTACCATTTGTAATTTTTTTGCAGGTAATTTCAAGCACGGGGTTGCTGTTGGTGAACTTAATTGCATTCCCGACCAGGTTAGAAAACAGCTGGTGCAACTGGATAGGAATGCCTTTGATAACCGGCAAATCATCATGCCGTATGATTGCTCCCTTTTGTTGAATGAGTAAATCCAAATCTTCCTTTACATTTTCCATCACTTTGTTCAGGTCGGTTAATTCAAAATGCTCACCCGTTTTTGACAACTGTGAATATTTAAGAACATCTTTTATTAAAACGGACATTCGTCTTGCGGAAGAATTTATTTTCGTAAGATTTTTCATTACTGATGCCTTATCGTCTATATTCCTTTCAAGCTGTTCCGCAAACAGTTGAATCTTCCGCAATGGCTCCTGTAAATCATGAGAAGCAACATATGCGTACTGCTCTAATTCTTTATTCTGAGCTTCAAGTTCGAGGGAGTACTGTTTTAGCTGATCTTCAGCTATCTTTTTCTCGGTCAGATCACGGGTTCTTTCCAGCACATTGGGATCCTAAGCTTAGAATTCCACGTGGACAAGTTGTCGCG
>JADMIO011409266.1_pt1 | contig 81999 bp, 103 predicted proteins | sample 8958161 | NCBI WGS metagenome assembly JADMIO01 (sample SAMN16585339, study PRJNA669376) | soil metagenome | isolation source: Crop rotation soil | place: USA: Cullars Rotation, Alabama | collected 2011
GCCGCGACTTCAAGTCACGTGAATTCCAAGCTTCGGATCCCACTGTGCTGGAAAGCTCGGTCAGTATTTCATCGAGCATGATATCGGCCTCAATAAGCGCTTGGCGCCAGTCCTGTTCCTGCGGGCTCTCGATAAGAGACGCGACGTGCTGCCAGCGAGAACGATCTGTCTGCTTATCTGCTTCCTCAAACTCGATATCCTCGTAGAGATGGTGTTCGCTTCGGCGGATCTGGTAGATGCGCACGGTCGCGAAGACGAGGAACATAAGAAACAGGAGCGCGAACACAAAGCCAAGGACCGCGACTAGATTCCAGACATTGCTGAGAAACGGCCCTACGGGTACCGTGCTGACATCGATGCGCCCATTAAAATTCCCGTGAAAGAACGAGTTGTAGAGGAGACGGAAAAAATACTCGACGTTGAGATAGTGGATCGGTCCTGTCGTGCTGGCTTCCATTTGTTGATTATATCGTCTCTTTCGTCACTAAAGCGCCTATTGTGAACAATGAGTCGTCTTCGCCATAAGGTCCCATGAATTGAATGCCGACAGGAAGATCCTTTCCTTCGCGATTAACGGTACCCATCGGTACTGAAATGGCAGGCAGACCTGTGAGATTCGCAGTTACGGTAAAGACATCTTCAAGATAGAGCGACAATGGGTCTGCGTGTTCTCCTATGACGAATGCCGGGGTGGGCATGGTGGGCGTTGCCACGAAATCAACCGATTCAAAAGCCTTATCAAACTCGTGACGAAGCACTCTACGTGCCTGATCCGCCTTGCGGTAATATGCATCAATATAGCCTGCGGATAGTACAAAGGTACCGAGGAGGATTCGACGTTTTGTTTCCGGGCCGAAACCTTCAGTACGTGAACGAACATAATCTTCAAGGAGCGTCTCTCCTTTTACTGAGCGACCGTAGCGAATACCGTCAAAACGAGCAAGGTTCGTCGACACTTCTGCAAAGTTAATGATGTAGTACGCCGCAAGTGCTGGCTTAATAGAGGGAATTTCTATCGGCACAATTTCATATCCTTCGAGTTCAGAAAGCGTTTCTTCGAAACGAGCTACCATATCGGGAGAAAGCACTCCTGCCATAAGAGACCGCAGCACTCCTATTTTCTTTTTAGGCACATGCGATGTGGGCCCTAGTTCAATTGAAGTACTATCAAGTGGATCTTTGCCGCGAATGGTGTTGAGCAAGATGCGTGCATCTTCTACGGTGCGCGTAAGAGGTCCTGCTTGATCAAAGGATGAGGCTGCAGCAATAAGCCCCGAACGGGATATCGCACCATAAGTTGATTTCACCCCCACAAGGCCGCAGTAACTTGCAGGATTACGGAGGGAGCCTCCCGTATCAGTTCCTACACCAGCAATCGCCATATGCGAAGCAACAGCTGCCGCTGAACCACCGGACGTACCGCCGGCAACGCACCTCATATCAAAAGGGTTCTTTACAGGACCATACGCAGAATTTTCGGTAGAACCTCCAAGCGCAAATTCATCCATATTAGTCCTTCCTACAAAGAGGGCTCCTGCCTCTTTCAGTTTTTTGGTGATGGTCGCGTCGTAAGTAGCGCGATGCGTGGAAAGAATTTTTGACGCCGAACTGGCAATTTTCCCTTCTATAAGAATGTTGTCTTTCATTGCAAGTGGAATGCCACACAATAGCGGAGCGCTTGTCCCTTCCTTTTCTAGCCGCGCCTGTGCCGCAGCAATTGCTATCTCGTCTGGGTCAAAAAGCTCAAGATAAGCGTTCAATTCGATGTTCTTCTCTTTCGCAGCGTGTGCACAGGCATCAAACAATTCATGCACAGTGCATTCATGTGCACGCAACGCGCGTGCTGCTTCAGCGATAGTAAGCTCATTCAGTTTCTTATTCATGAGTGATGATCTGAGCTACCTTAAGCGCATCGCTCTCTCTGTCGGAAAACTGCTCTGCAATAGACTTTGTATACGCACCTTTTTCGTGAGGTTCCCCGTCCTCTCGAAGTACATTGCGGGTAAGGGGCGCAAAGTCGGCATCTTTTGGAATTTTGAGTTTCTCCACCTGTCCTGCGTATTCGAGAATACTGTCAAATTCTTTAGAAAATTCGGCTATTTCCTCATCCGTAAGGGATATACGGGCGAGCGCGGCTAGCTTACGTACATCGTCTGCAGAAGTCATAGAAGCACTTTAGCACGGCTTATTTACTTAGATAATGCCTTCGCTTCGTAGGCTTGATGGAGTGCAGGAAACTCTTTCCAGGGCACGACACGCCCGTACAGCGCGATATAGACCCCGTGAGGAAGAGCCTGCACGGAGGCGGTTGCCATTCCAATATTAAAGCGTGCATCGGAGGTCATAAATTTCTCGGGAAGCATAGCACCAGTAAGAACGATCGTTTTATCGGTAATGCTGTTTAGCACTTCTGCTGTCTTCACCATCGTATCCGTTCCGTGAGTAATAACGATTCGATCGACTGATTGAGATTTGACTGTTTCGTATATCAATTTTCGGTCTTCGTCAGTGAGGTCGAGGCTGTCTTTCTTTGTCGCTTCAACGACACTGTAGTCAAACATCGCGTAGGAATACGGAAGTATGGATTGCACTGCCGGTACACCTATTTGGAATTCATATCCGTGATCTGTTTCCCCGCGTGGGTAATCTTTATCAATCGTGCCCCCCGTTTGTATAAAAACTATGTGCATATACACACTAAATCATAGACCGAGTCGTTTGCGAAATTCCTCTTCCGAGACCACCGGCACCCCCAATTCCTTGGCTTTATCGAGCTTTGAGCCTGGGTTCTCTCCCGCAAGTACGAAGGTAGTCTTCTTGGATACCATGCCTGAAACGGTCCCACCCGCCTTCTTGACCGCCGCCTTCGCTTCGTCGCGCGAAAAGCCTTCGAGCGTTCCGGTAACGACTACCGTTTGATCCTTCAGAAGTCCTTTTGCCTCCTTGCGTGGCACCTTCTTGATTTCGAGATGCGTAGCAAGTCTGGCGATGAGTTCTTTGTTCGCGGGATTCTTAAACCATTTATGCACCGATACGCCTATGACTTCCCCGATGCCCTTGATGCTTGCGATATCAGCTGAGTGCGCGCCGGCAAGCGAGTGGAGATTCTGGAATTCCTGCGCAAGGACGAACGCCGTCTCTTCCCCCACATGGTCTATGGAAAGACCGACGAGCAATCGATCAAGCGACACCGTACGTGCCTTCTCAATGGCCGCGAGAAGCTTGCGAGCGGATACCTCCTTGAAGCCTGGGAGCGCGATCAATTCGTCATAGGTGAGATCAAAGATGTCATCGAATTCACTCACGAGCTCATGCTCCATCAAGAGCGCCACCGTCTTCTGGCCGAAGCCGTCGATATCAAGCGCGCTCTTGCCCACAAAGTGCGCGATCTTAAGTTCCTGCTGCGCGTAGGAACCGAGCACTTTGCAGCGGTGCGCCGCCTCTCCCGGCACGCGCTCGATGGCGCCGTCTCCTCCGCAGAGCGGCGAGGAGGTTGGAAACTTCCACCGCTTCTCCTTTCCGCTTCGCAACTCCTTGAGCACGCCGACTATTTCCGGAATGATATCCCCTGCCTTTTGAAGGATCACCGTATCGCCGACGCGAATGTCCTTCTCGGTAATAAAGTCCTCGTTATGGAGCGTTGCACGGGCAACGGTGGTGCCGGCGACCGCTACAGGAGAAAGATGCGCGACCGGCGTCAGCTTGCCGGTACGCCCGATCTGAAGCCCAATGTCTTCGATGACGGTAGTCACCTGCTCGGCCGCGAACTTAAGCGCGATGGCGTAGCGCGGCCCCTTCCCCGTATGCCCCAAGAGTTCCTGCTGCCGTCGCTCCTCAACCTTCACCACCACCCCGTCGATCAGATAGTCTTCCTTGTCCCTCTTTTCCTGCCACGACTGCCAAAATGCGATGACCTCCTCGATCGCATCGGCATGAATCGAGTTCCTATTGACCGGAAACCCGAGTTTCTTCAAAAGCTGAAGCTCGTCAGACTGTGTTTCCGGAAACGCTTCAGAATAGCGTTCGAGATCGTAAAGGAAGGCGCCCAAAGGACGAGCGTGCGCGACTGATGGATCTAATTGACGCACTGATCCAGCGGCTGCATTACGGGGATTGGCAAATTCCGGCTCTCCTTCCTTCTTTCGGCGCGCATTAAGCAGCTTGAACCCGGAGCGTGTGAGATACACCTCGCCTTCGACGATAAGATCAACCTTGCGCGGAAGCGTTTCCGGCACGCTGTCGATGGTGCGCACGGTATGAGTGACATCCTCGCCGACGACCCCATCGCCGCGCGTTGCAGCAAGCACCAGCTCTCCCTTCTCATAGGTCAAAATAATATGAAGGCCATCAATCTTAAGCTCACAGGCGTAGCTCGGCTTCCTCTTGTCCCCCGCCTTCTCAAGCATGCGGCGTACGCGCTCATCAAACGCACGGATGTCTTCCTCATCAAACGCGTCATCAAGCGACCACTGCGGGATCACGTGCGTGGTCTTCAAAAGCTGCGGGAGCGGCTTGCCGGCAACGCGTCTTGTCGGCGCGTTCTTGTCGATTAATTCCGGATACTGCTCTTCAAGCTCGATAAGCTCCCGCTTCAGGGAATCGAGCGCCTCCGGGGAAATGGGAGATTCGTCCTTCTCGTGCTGGAGCTTGCGATACTTCTGTATCGTCTCACGCAGCTTTTTGGCGCGTTCGCGTAGGTCTTTCGGCACCATAGGCTAATAGGCTACCTTAATACCGCGTTCGATGCGACGAGTGTCGCTCGTGCTGCAGCTGCTGTAACCGGTTATATAGATGCGACTGTTGGGCTCAGTGCTGTAGCCTTTGTAGATTTCCGCTTTTGCCTGCTCGGTACCGGCCGTGCCGCAGGTGAGGGTAATAAGCGTGATTTTCGGAGCAGAGCCCGAAGACGTAAAGCTGATGTTCGTACCATCGCAGCTTATTGAAGAAATGCCGTTCGGATTGGTGCCGAACGCATCGAACGTCTGGTCGTAATACAAAATACATTCTAGCGCGCTGTCGGCAGCATAGAAGGCATACTGCGAATTCTTTGCGGTTGAAGCGAGCACGATCTGCTTGTATGCCACTTCGATCAACGCAAGCGCGAGCGAGAGAATGACGGAGGCCAATACCACCGCGATAAGAAGCGTGAACCCGCGTTGTGGGCGTCCGTACATCATAGCCAGTCTCGCATATTCTCGGTGATCACCGTGCTGAAGCTTCCTGCCCCGGTCTGCCAGCTCACAGTCACGGTGACTTTCACCTCGTTGCCGCCGCTGCCGACGGTGGTAATGGCAATCGTGCGGGTAAAGCGCGTTACCCTGTTGGTGCCCGCATCCGCCGCCTGTTGGTTGTATAGGCCGTTTGAACTCAGACGAAGCGGCTCGACGGTTCCGCTCACCGTTCCCTGCGTGGAGTCGACGACGCAGGGGCCCGGCAAACAAGCACCGAGCCCGGTAAGCCAGCTATTGCCGGAGAGATAATTGCTGTCACGTACGCTTTGGATATATTCGACGCCCTCCTGTGCAAGCAAGGCGGCGACCAATTGATCGCGCGCAACAAAGGAGTTCTTGAGCGCACCTTGGATGGCCTGAAATGGTCCCGCTATGGCAAGCGAAAGGACCGTGACGGCTACCAGTGTTTCGATGAGCGTGAAGCCTTTCATGGTCATAGATCAAGCAGTCGCTGTGTCGCGGCGGTCTGTATAGAGAAGTCTGAGTTTCTGCCATCGCTTGCCTTCATGATTCCCTTCGCCGTAATGGTCACCTGTGGCTGCACCTTACCGTTCGCTCCGGTCGTTCCCACGCCGCGCACATAAAAAGTAAGACCGTCTGAAGCAATGGCGATGTTGGGGTCGGTAAGCGAGATCGCCGCGCTGTCGGTGCAGATACCGCCCCCGATGCAGCGACCGATAGTACCGTCGCTCTTGCGGATATAGGTGACGGTCTGGTTAAGGCTGGTATCAGTATAGGAGAAAGTGTTGCAGGTTCCATTATTTCCATCAGGGGCTCCGCCACTGGTATTGCATCCGTAGTTGTAGCCCGTGCGAATGGAGCGCGCCATGCTATCAAGCGCAAAGGAAAGGTTCGTCACCAAGGAGGTCGTTGCGCGCACTTCCCGATCGAGCGAAAGAAGCGTCAGATAGGCGCCCGTCACGAACAGCATGATCACACTGAAGATCCCGACCGAGACGATCATCTCAAGAAGGGTATACCCGCGCATGGGAGTATTCGTGCTCATGGACAGGTGCTGGTGGCAACGGCGACTTGGCCGACCTTTGAAACGCATACGACTCGCGTTGCAGCGGCATCAGCCGATGAGATGAAGACCTCTGCGGTCGTGAGCTCGACCGGAAGCCCTCCCTGTATGCCGATGATTTGGCTTTCGGTGTTCGGGCGAAGGAATACGATGTTGAGCGCCGTGAGCGGCGTGCCGCTATCGGAACAGAGTTTCCCGGAGCTCGTGGTCTTCCCGCAGAACTTGGAAACATTGAAGCCTCGGTCGAACCGATACGTTTTCATGATCGTATCGAGCCCTGCCGTGTACACGCAATCTCCCGGACGCGCCTCAGGATCTGACGCATTCGTCACCGAGTGTCCTGCGCACTTACCGCTCAGCGTGCTCCCCGGCTCTACAGGATTGGTGTCGGCAAACTGCACATAGGTATTTCCTGTTATGAAATACGCGCCATAGCCTGCGTTCTGTATCGGAAGTCCTCCGACCGTCACCTTCCTACTTGAAAGACCAAGGGATTGCGCCTCGCGTACGGAGAGCGCGACCGTATACGCGGTATCAGTGAGAATAAGGGAGCGGTTGAAGGAACTCTGGCCCAGAAGCGCCACCGAGGTGATGACTACGATGATGCCGAGCACCACGAGCATTTCAACCAGCGTGAATCCGCGTTGTACTACTGAAGGATGAGAAGGCCGAGCGGGTTCCATAACGTAAAGAATGCGAGGAGAAATCCGGCCGCCATAAAGGGCACGAACGGTACCTCAATACCCATTCTAGCTCCCTTCGGACGCGTCACCAATATCACTATCCCTACCGCAGCGCCGATCCAGAAGGAAAAGAGGAGCCCGGAGATCGCTTGAGAACCCACGAGAAGCGAGAGCGCGAACGCGATAGGCGCATCGCCGAGCCCCATCGCCCTGCCGCCGGAGAGAAGAAAGAAGAGCGTGAACGCAAGCCCGATGCCTCCGGCGATCATAAGATAGAGCCCGAGTGCGTGCGTGGGATAGGAAATGAATGCATACCCCAGCGAAAGGACGATCAATAAAGCAGACGCACCCGGAGGCACGATGGTGTGCCGCAGGTCATACAAAACCGTCACCATAAGCACGCCGAGGAAGACGAGAAGAAACAGGAGAGAGAGCGAAAGCCCGAGCTTCAAGTACGAAAGGAGGAACAGGACGGCAAGCGTACCTTCGACAATCGCATACAGCACTGGAATCTTCGAGCCGCATGACCTACAACGGCCTGAAAAGACGAGCCAGGAGAGTACCGGTACGAGATCAAGGCCGCTAAGCTCACGCGCGCAGGAGTTGCAGCGCGAACGATCCATCATCCAGGATTCTCCGGTAAACAATCGTTCCGCGACCACACCGGCAAAACTGCCGATAATGGCACCGAGAACGGTGATGAAGAATCCGGCAATCATTACGGACAGACGGCGACTGCCGTTCCTCCACCAAGTGCAGTGCTGGTAATCACCTTTGCCGTTCCTTGTGCATCGACGCACCAGTAACCTGTTACGCTTTTCGTTTCGATCGCTACTGCCCAACTCTGTCCGTTCACGCCGATGGCGTAATAACCTGAGCCGCCGCCGTTAAGCGCCGCGGCAAGCGCAAGATTTGCCTGCTGATCCGAGATAAAAAAGTTTGCGCCGGTTGAGTTGTATGCAGGCGCTGTGGTAATGGCGCTTCCCTGCACGGCAACCGCGGTGCCATAAGAGCCGGTATTCGAATGTCGCAATTCCGCCTGGTTTTGGATGGTATGAAGATTTTCCTTCGTACTCGTATCAATACCTTTATTATGTGCCGAACCAACAGACACGAGGATTGTCGTTGCAAGCACGCCGATGATGGCGACTACCATGAGAATTTCAATCAGGGTGAAGCCGCGCATGGGAGACATGCACGTAGTATACAAGCTGCACTTTCAAATGAGATCGCACCTGTGTGTAAAGCAAAAGGCCCCGATGGGGCCTTTTGCGCGCACGCTGCGAGGAGATTAACAGTCTGCGTTGCTTGCAGCGATCATCGTTGCCGATGAGGTTGCTGCAGCACCGGTGCTGTCAACACAGTAGAAACCGCCACCCTTGAGAGGTGCTTCCGCTGCCCATGCCGTTGCCGTATCGTGACAGGTTGCAAGACCAGTACCGCCAGTGGTGGTGTAGGTGCTGTTTACCGACGTGAGGCCAGTTGCCTGTGCGGCTGCGAGCACCTGAGCGTTAATAGTCTTAACGCCGTTGACTGCAGTCGTACCGCAGACACCTGCATAGCTGTTGCTGTTGGTGTCGTAGTAGAGCTCAGCCTGTGCGCGAGCGCCGGCGAGGTTGGACTTCACTGCAGTGTCAGCACCTTTGTTGCGTGCCGTGTTAAGGGAGGCGAGCACCACAGACGAGAGAATGCCGATAATCGCGATGACCACGAGGAGCTCGATGAGTGTGAAGCCCTTCATGTCTTCGCGGGAAGATACAAATTTCATAATAAGAATTGGTGGGTTACGCGGGTTATGAGTAATATCCGCTTCCTCCCATTTTACGTGAGAGTGGGCGTCCCCTGCGCACCTCTGTGGATAACGAGTTATCCGAGTCCTCCGGCGAGGTTGTAGATCGGGATGAGCACGGCAGCCAAAAGCGTACCGACACCGAGACCGAGGAACACGATCATGAGTGGCTCGATAAGGTCAACGAGCGTATCGACGGCATTCGAGACCTCGCGGCGATAGAATTTCGCAAGCGTACCGAGAATAGTGCCCAATTCTCCCGTTTCCTCGCCCACTTTGATCATCGCGACCATGATTCCCGGGATTTCCTCGTGCTTTCCCATGGAATCGGAGATGGAAGAGCCTCCCTTCACGTCTTCAGCGACGTCTTTGAGGATGCTTTCAAAGACCGCGTTCTCAACGACGGTCGAGGTGATCTCCACCGCCTCAACCACCGGCACCCCAGAGACGAGCATGGTCGAGAAGTTGTCCGCGATACGCGAGAGATAGAGCTTTTCATAGAGATCCCCGATGTAGGGCATATCAAGCTTGGCGGAATCGAACATGAGCTTGCCAGCATCCGTCTGGAGCGAGCGGTAGGCAAAGAATCCTCCGACGGCAATGGCAATCAGGAGGAAGGGACCGTAGTTAACCAGGAGCTGGGAGATGCCGATCACGATCTTGGTGTAGAGCGGGATTTCCTGGCCGGACTCGAGGAGAATCTGAGAGATCTTCGGGATCACGAGCGTAAGCATGAGTCCCATCACCGCGACGAAGGTCACGACCACGAAGGCCGGGTAGATGAGCGCGTTCTGCGCCTTGCTCATCACTTCGTAGGTACGGTCGAGATAGTCGGCAAGGTAGACGAAGGTCTGCGAAAGTTTTCCGGATTCTTCTCCCGAGCGCACCATGTTCACGTAGAAGGCGCTGAACACCTTCGGATGCTTGGCCATCGCCTTGGAGATCGGGCTTCCTCCCTGGATGTCATCGGCGACTTCCGTCATCACGTCAGCGAGGAATTTGTTATCGACTTCTGCCGCAAGCAAACGAAAGATGCGGAGCGCGGAAACCTGTGCTTCAAACAAGGTCGCGATCTGTCGCGACATGATGACCACGTCCTTGTTGGAGACGCTCTTGAAGAACCCGAAGTTGAGCGAGAAGCCTTTCTTGTCCGCCGGCTCGATCGAGGAGACGATCAATGAGCGGCGCTGCAGCGTTGAAACCGCGACATCCATGGAGAGCGCTTCAATGGTTCCCTCTCGTTCATGTCCCTCGTTATCGAGGCCTCGATACGTAAACAACATATAGGTAGATTATTGCATAAAATAAGAAAGAAGTGATAACTGGCGGGGATTGCGATTAGCGGCTAGCTGTCTGGGGGCAATAGTTAGAACCACCTACTTCAAGAGATAGATGCCGACCAAAATGACTACGACGCCGAGTACTTTTATCCAAGTAACTACTCCTCCCAGGAAAACCGTTGAATAGACAAACGATGCGATTACACCTATAGCAATAGCCATGGGTATTGCATAGGTGCTGAACTTAAAACCAAACGAGAGGGCGGCGGCAAAAAAGAGATTACTTACCAAAAGCACGAGGAGAGGGAGTGGTTTAAATACAGCAATAACGTCGTCCCAGAATCCTCCTCCGCTTCCTCCCGTAAGCTGCCCAAACAATGCTACAAGCGTATATGTAACAAAACTTAAAATAAAAAAGATAAGTCCTGAAAATATCATTCTGTAAATCGTATCACGTGCTGGCTGTCTGGGACGATGTTGGAACCTTACTCCCCCTCCTTAGGGACCTGCCTACGGCGAATTAGCAAGATTGCAGTGATTACCACGTTCGTAAGAGCCCACGCTGCTGGATACAAGGCAGTAAGGATATTCAGCTTCTCAAGCGCCAATATAGAAAGACCGTGTCGGAACATACTGATCTGGTAGAGCGCCAAGGTCTCCGAATACGGTTTGATCCAAGATTTACGCATGGTTGGGACGAAGCTCAATATTTCAGATGCAGTTATGAGGAGAACAGACCATACGGGCTGCTTCACTACGAGCCATAGGAAGAGCGCGATGAGCGAAAGAACAAGAAAGAGGACGTCTGATTTTGTAATATCCTTCGTTCCGTTTCTTAAACTGAGAAGAAAGACGGTAACGCAGATAGCCGCGATTACAAGCATTGGCCATGCCCCGATACCCGCTCCTCCCACCACTTGAAGACCGTAGGCAATAAATGCCGTAAGAGAGACTGAAAACCACGTAAAGACGTGCGGTGTAGTTTTCTTTTTCAGGATATCCCTAATGTAGGGAGCGTATCCAATAAATGTCAGTATGACTACGACAATACTAACGAGTGCCTTAAATTCCATTGTCTACACTCTAGCACCTGTTGCTGGCTGTCTGGGACGATGTTGGAACTTACACGAAAGATCAGAGGTCTATTTCTAGAGCATTGTCATAGAGTGTCGCCACAGGACCGGAAATCCATACGGTCTCGCCGTCTGGTTTATAGCTTGCTTCTACTTGTATTGACTGTCCCGTAGGCTGAATAACCGAAAGACGCTGAGTGGCCTTTTCTTTAAACGCTAGCGCAGTTCCTATAGCTGCCGTTCCGCTTCCACACGCGGTCTCGTCAAACATGGTGTTTATATTTTTAACCCACACCGTAAATTGCGCTGTACTTGAACTGAAATCAAAGAACGTAACCGCAGCAGCAGCTTCTTCCGAAAAACCGTAGCGATTGTCTGCGAGAAGAGCCTGGAGCATTGCACGCGGAGTATCAGTTGACGGCACCGAACGTACCACTACCAAATGTACGATACCTTCAAGACGCACTACATATCCCTCTGGAACCTCGGAGACTGCGCCTTCTCTCGCAAGTGGTATCTCGAGACTTACGTCGCCATCTTTCACTGCAAACGCCAAAGGTCTTCCTACCCCCGACGCCTCGATAGTTCCTTCGCAGTCCTTTCCTCCGCTTAGAAGCTGAATAACCGAACGGGTTGCGTTCCCACAGAACTCTCCTCCAAACATTTCTACACGACCGAGGGCATTGAGATTTGTTGGGCTCGTAATAGCGCAGCATTGCTCCATTGGCCTCTTTGCATCCAGCTTCTCCCAAGCGTCGGTAAGCGCGGTATTCATGCGACGGCGATCTTCTATAGGGAGAGGATCGAATACAACTGCAGTCGTATTCCCTGATGGATACATTATTGCCACTCGATGAAGTTTCATTGCTGTTCTTATTCGTATGCTCTTGCTGTGGCCGTCACCAACGCAAAATATTCATTCGGGTCTATATCCATATTGCGTAAGAGCTTTTCGAGTGCGGCATAGCGCTCGACAGAACCTTCAAGTTCTCGACGCCATGACTCATAGTCGCCAGTTCGCGCAGCGTCGAACACACTTTGTTCGTCGGGTGTCTCTCGATAATATGGAGGGCGAGTTCCAAGACTTGGGTAGTACATCGTGATTTGACCATAGCGCCACTTACCATCAACGTCTTCGTTCTTGTGCGGAGTTGAATTGGGGATCATGACCGCTGTCGGGGTTGCCTTCCAGTTCATATACCCTTCGGTCACAAGCTTCTGGAACGCCGAGAAGCGTAACTCACTCGGGGCACCCACCTTGATCACGAACGGACTGATCTCTGTGCCTGCTTGCACGTCGCGGAAGATAAGCTGGTGAGAAAGGAGGTAGAGAAGCGCTTTTTCGAACACCTCATTGTCTCCCGACTTCCTGGTGGCCGTAGACATAAGCGAATCCCGAAGTGCAACGAATTCTGAACCTAGGCTGGAAGGGTTTTGCATTACTTCCCTGCTGAATTCGACATAATCCGCTGGTAGCTGCCGTTCGATCTCCTCAACGGTTGGGTTTTCTACAGACACAGCACCAGCGGCGATAAGCTCTGGGCAATATCTTTTAACGCACGCCATATAGAGCTGTTCACTCACCTTCTGATTCTTTCGAGTCTTTTCGGGATCTAAGTTGTTGCAGGCGATGCCGAACTCCGATGCAAATCCAATGACGAACTGAGCATCGTATCCCGCCTCCCTTAGACGCTTTACCAGACGTAGTCCAGGAAGAATATTAGCGGCGGAAGCTACATTCGGATCATCCTCCGTGCCACCAACGCTCGTCACCACCGTTGGTTTGTATGTTTCAAATATGCTTGCCCGTATCAATTGCTCGAACAAGGAGCGCCAATCGGTTCGTTCAGGTTCAACACCAAGAAAGACCGGGTCATTAAACAGGCTTTGAAGCATAGTAACGGCTCGAGTGACAATTTCATAGGCAGCATCCATCGTCTCTTTCGGCGACAGTGGCTGTCCATCTTTTGTTTTTGCCGCGAGTCCACCTAGAAGAATATTGGACAAGATGGGATCAATAATGAGCGGATTTTTCCCAGTATCGAGAAGCAGCAAACGGCGGAATGCTTCACCACGCAAATCTCCCTTCTTATAAGCAAGAAGAATATCCGCCTGGCGATTAAGCAGCCGGGTAAAGGGACCGGTGCCTGCTTTGTGTTTAAGAGATGCGCCTTCTTGGGTACTGGCCGCTTCGCGCTCAAGAGCCTCAAGGAGCGTGTATCCTTCACCACCTGCTTTCCATTTTCGAACACGATCACCCACTTCTTCTGCAAAAACCTCGCGCTCTTGTGGAGAATAGATACGACGTGCAAGTTCAGGGGTCGAATCCGACCATTGTAGCTCTCGCCTGTTAAGCCATGCTTTTTCACTCATACCTTAGCAGTTGTATTTATACGGGAGATAATACGCTGATAGCCACCCGTGCCATTGTAAAACCAATGCGCTACACGAGCGACTGTTGTGAGCGAGAGCCCTAACTCGGTGGCGATTTTTCTATACGGTTCCTGAGTTGCCACACGTTCTGCAGCAGCAAAACGTTCACTCATCGCTTCAATTTCACCTTCAGTACAAAGATCTCGCAGAAGCGAGGCACATTCTTCTTTTGAGCGTACAGACATGAGAGCGGTGTAAAGGCGCTCTTGCGCTTTCGAGTGCTTTTCTTTCATAGAGAAAATGTACCATCTTAGTGGTACAAAGCAAGCTGGCTGTCTGGGACGATGTTGGAACCTACTTGGTTTAGGTATAGTATTTGTCTAATGAGCGAGGCGCCTAAGGTTGGTCTTAGAAAGGAATATATTAAATCTAGCCCTGCGGAACGAAGAGCGAAAGTGAGAGAATTGGGAGGGATAGGTGCGACGATACAGAGGGAAAGTACTGCACGCAAAGGCGTTGTATATAAAATTACCGAAATAGCTAATAACGGTTATATTTTCCTCGATGTGTACCATAGAAATGGGACGTTCTTGAAAAAACTCAATGTTGCGCAAAATCCTTACAACTACAAAAAGGGAGACGTGGTGATTTAAGTGCTGGCTGTCCAGGACTCGAACCTCTACAGATATCGCTCGAAGGTCTTCTGATCAAAGGCGCGTTCATAAGCGTCCTCCACCGTCACTTCTCCGCGACGCACCAATTCTGCAAGCGAGCGGTTCATATCGATCATTCCCTCCTGGGATGAGGTTTGAATCACGGTGCCGATCTCGTGCGTACGCGCCTCGCGGATGAGGTTGGAGATCGCGTTATTGTTGATCAGCAACTCGTAGGCCGGAATAAGTCCTCCAGAAATGCGAGGAACGAGACGCTGCGAGAAGATGCCGGAGAGCGAGCCTGCAAGCTGCACGCGTACCTGGTCCTGCTGGTTCGAGGGGAACATATCGATGATGCGGTCGATGGTCTGAGCCGCGTTGTTGGTGTGAAGGGTGGAAAGCACCAAGTGTCCGGTCTCTGCTGCGGTCACCGCGGAAGAAATGGTCTCGCGGTCGCGCATCTCGCCCACCATGATGACGTTCACGTCTTCGCGGAACGCGGACTGAAGCGCGTAGTGGAAATCAGGCGTATCAATATGTACCTCGCGCTGATGGATCAAGGACTTCTTCGGCTCGAAGAGATACTCCACCGGGTCCTCAATCGTCACGATGTGCTCCGCGCGCGTCTCGTTGATGCGCTCGAGAATGGCAGCAAGCGTCGTTGACTTGCCTTGCCCCACCGGACCCACCACCATGAAGAACCCTTGGGTCCTCTGACAGAACGTTTCGAGGATGGGCGGAAGATTGAGGTCGGTGAAGGTGCGCGTCTGGTGTGGAATGAGGCGCATCGCAATTGCCACTGCTCCTTGGGTGACATAGCCGTTCACGCGGAAGCGGTTCTGATCCGTATGTTCATACGAGAAGTCGACTGACTGCCCCTTCTCAAACAGCTCCCAGCGTCCAGCCGGTACCATTCCCTTCAGGAGCGCTGCGGTTTCTGCGACGGTAAACGGCTCCTGTTCTGCAAGTGCAATCAGTGTCCCTGCAACGCGAATGATAGGGCGGGAACCTGCGGAAATATGAAGGTCGGATCCCTTCTGGGCGACGACTGCGTCAAGCAGCTGTGAAAGACGTGCGGGTGCGGTCATGCGGGCTTCTCGATTATGGCCATGGTCTCAGACAATACCTCAGACGGAATGGCGGATGCCTTGATAATGTAGCCGTTGGCGCCGAGCTCGCGTGCCTTTTCGATGTCGGTGTCCTGTCCCTGGTTGGAGAGGATGATGACCTTCATGGTGGTGCCGCCAAGCTTTTCCTTACGTACGGTTTCAAGTATTTCAAATCCGGTCATGCCCGGCATGATGACATCCAGGAGAAGCGCGTCCGGGGGCGGATCCTTGCGAAGCGCGGCAAGCACATCGTCCCCGCTCTGGAACACGGAGACATCGTGTCCCGCGTTCTTGAACTTCACCGCGTACATGTCGAGGAGGAAGCGGTCGTCGTCAACCAAATAGATCTTGTGGGTCGTCATGGCGTGGTTTCTGGTTCAGGTTCCGTCGTCTCGTCTTCAAATGATAAGTCGCCGCCGAGGGTGTTTACTTCTTCAAATGGAATCAGACCGGCAAGCGCCTTAATGATAGCATCCTCCCGCATGGTGATCATGCCTTTCTGGCGCGCGGCGGCAAACACCTTCTCCTCTACCGGCGTCGTGAGGATCACATGCTCGAGATCCTTGTCCATCTTGAGGATTTCAAACACGCCGAGGCGCCCGCGGGTGCCGTTCGGGCAATCGGGAGTGGGCTGGGCGGAATAGACCGTATCAAACTTCGGAAGCGTCTTGCGGTACTCGGCCGGCAGGTCCTCAAACTGCTTCTCGAGGAGAAGCTTCACGCTTTCTGAAACCGGCTCCGCCTTTCCTCCCCCGTCGCAGAGGCGGCGCACGAGGCGCTGTCCGATGACCGCGACCAAAGTCGGCGCAATCAAATACGGATCGACGCCCATGTCTATGAGGCGCGGAATCGCGCCGGCGGCGGTATTGGTGTGGATGGTCGAGAACACGAGGTGGCCGGTAAGCGCCGCCTGGATGGCAAGCTGCGCCGTTTCTTTGTCGCGGATTTCTCCCACCATGATGGTGTCCGGGTCCTGACGGAGAATGGAGCGGAGACCAGAGGCGAAGGTGTAACCGATTTCCGGGTGCACCTGCGACTGCGCGACACCTGGAATTTCATATTCCACCGGGTCTTCAACCGACACTACGTTCTGCGTCTCACGGTCGATCTCCGAGAGCATGGAGAACAAGGTCGTTGATTTACCGGATCCGGTCGGTCCCGACATGAGGATGATGCCGTAGGGCGCCTTGATCATCTCGCGCACTACCGCAAGCTGCTCTTGCGAGAGTCCCACCGTTTCAAGCGTTGCCGTCGCCTTCGAACGATCGAGAATACGCATCACGACCTTTTCCCCGTATTCAGTCGGGAAGGTAGAGACACGGAAATCGATGCGACGGCCTTCGACCGAAGTCGAGAAACGTCCGTCCTGCGGCTTCCGCTTCTCATCAAGGCGCATCTGCGAAAGGATCTTGATGCGCGCAACGACCGCCGGATGCACTTTCTGCGGAAGCTCAAGCGAGGTGTGCAGGTCGCCGTCCATGCGGAAGCGCACGCGGGTCTTTTCCGGCGTCGGCTCGATATGGATGTCGGAGGCGCCTCCTTCCACCGCGTAGCGAAGCACCGTGGCGACAATTTTCGTGACGGGCGCATCCGCCTTGATAGTCTCCTCCATGTCTTCCTTGGTCGCAGGCTTCGCCAGATCCAAGGTCTGCGGTTCTTCCGATCCTTCGTATTCAGAAAGCGCCGCGCCCACTTCCCCCGAAAGGTTCTGGTACTCATCCAAAATGCGCCCGAAGTCCGCTTCCGAAATGACGAACAGTTTGTACGGCATGCCGATGCGGCCTGCAATGAACTGGAGCGCATCGAGCGCTTCGATGTTGTCCGGATCTACGACGCCTACTTCAAGCGCGCCTTCCGATACGCCAAGCGGCACGATCTGGTAGTGCCGGGCGGATTCCTCGGGCAGGTACTGGAGCGCCGACTGGTCGATCGGGGAATTGGGAGGAAGCATGCGCGACGGCATTCCGTAGCGCTCGCTCTTGAGCGCAAGGATGTCTTCAATCGCGACTCCACGCGCGATGAGCGCGGCTTCAACGGAAATATTATTGGTACGCGCTTCTCGCTCGATCGCCGTGGCATCGCCAGGCTTCAGTATTCCTTTATCCTGAAGCAGTGAGAGAAGATTCGTCATGCACGAGGATCATGTATTACGGCTTTGCCGGCTGAAGGCCTGGAAGAGGTGCGAACGGATCTGGTCGACCGGCAGTCTCCGGCACCACTGCGGTGCGAATATCACGCAGCGCTGCGAAGCGCGGATCGGCAAACACTGAAGTATCAAAACTGATGGAGCCGATCTCTGCGGTAAGGGAGAGGAAGGCGCTTTCCGCCTCGCTTCCCGGAGCTTGTGCCTCGGAGACACCGGGTTGCGTATCAGGCTTAGCAAAGAGCATGTACGCTGCCGCCCCCGCGACGATGATCGCGAGCACGATGAGAATGACGTTGGTGCGGGAGTTGTTGTTCATACTAGTGAAGCCAGTAAATACGGAACACCATGTCGTAGGTGTAGACCCCCGTCGCCGAGTCATGCACCTCAAGGCCGACGAGATCAAGAAGGCGCAGCGAATGCTCGGCGCCCTCGAGGAAGGCGCGGAACGCCGCGTAGCTTCCGGTTGCGGAAACGGAGAGGGTCAGGGATTCGGCTGGGCGGTCGTTGGTAAGCGGAATCTTATTTCCGGTGAGCGTGGAGGCGTCCTCGTTCTCGTCCGGCACCGTGACGTCGAAGTTCGAGAGCTTCACGCCGCTGCGGGTCGCAAGCGCATCAAGGTCGAGAATAAGCTGCACGTTATCGACGCCGTCAGGGAGCAGTATCTGGAGACGGGCGAGATCGTCCTCGGAGATCGCGCTTCGCTCGGACATAAGCTCGCTTTCCTTGTCTGCGAATTCCTTTGCCGCGTTAAGCGCGGTGTCGTAGCTCTTTACCTGCGCGCGCTGCGCCGCAACCGCGCCGGTATAGGTCGGATGAATGTAGCCGAGGAAAAGCCCGATCGCAATCAGGATGCCTACCACCGGAAGAAGTCGAGAGGTCATGTTCATAGGCCAACAGGTGAAGTGGTTCCAGCGGGCGCTGCTGGTGCGGTCGGCGCTGCCGGAGCAGTACTCGTTCCAGCCGCAGGAGGCGTCGACGTCGCAGCCGGAAGCGCGGGAGCCTGGGGCTGCGGGAGGTCCGCCGGATCCATCATGGTAATCAGGTTCGGCGCGAGCTTGGCAGAAAGCTGGAACGACACAGAATTATTCGTATTGACGGTAATGCCAGAGAAGATCGCGCTCTTGATGTTCGGATTGGAGCTGAGCGCATTTGATTGCGCGGCAAGCGCATTGAAGCTGCGGGCCACTCCCACCATCTGCACCGACGGAGTACCGTCCTCCCCGAGCGCAAAACTCATGGAGCTAAAGCGCACGTTCGCGAGCGTTGAGGACTCAAGTACGGTCAAGAACTGGGAGAGTGCGACATGACGCTCGAGCAGATCCTTTCCTGCGGAAAAGCGATCACGGAAGCGGATGAAATCTTCGACGGTCTCGAAGTTAATGCTCTCTTCTGCCGCGGCAAGCTGCGCTTCCTTGCTCTTCAGCACGCCCTTGAGGTACTGCTGGTATCCGAAGACGCCAAGGGAGCCGAGAATCGCTGCTCCAAGAATGAAGAAGGAGATGACCATGAACAGGTTCGCACCGCTTGCGCGAGGACGCGGCGGAATGACCGAATGCACCGGTTGTTTCGGTACGAACGAGGTCGGTATGGTCGGAGAAAGAGCCATATATAAATAGTATACCAGTCTTGCGGCGCAAGAGCGCCTCTTTGTGTGGAAACACTACTCGATCTCTTCGAGCTTGCGGAGCGCAAGACCCACTGCAACGGCGAACTCCGGACCAATCTCTCCCAAGACCGGGCGCATGAAGGCGGGAGCCGCCGTCTTTGCAAATGGATCCGCGATGCGTACATCCACCGAGAAGAAGGTCGTAGCATAGCTCATGAGATCCTTAGTCACTCCCCCGCCGCCCGTGAGCACCAGCGCGGAGATTGCCTTGTTATGCGCGCTCTCGTACTGCACCATGGCGCGCTTCGCTTCCTCGAAGATGCGCGAGTAGATGATCTCAATCGTCGCACGATCGTAGCCACCGCCCGCCGTGAAGCCGTACTGCTTCTTCTGCGTCTCTGCCGCGGCGATCTGCATATTATGCGCGCTCGCGATGGTGCGGGTGACGTCCTGCCCGCCGGCACGGATGTTATGCGAGAGCGCGACCACCCCGCGCTCGACGACATACACTTTGCTTGCCGAAGCGCCGATATCAATCACCATGACCGGTTTGACCGGCTCATCGACTACCGAACGGATGGTGCTGAAAATTTCGATCTCATAGAAACTCGCCGTGAGTTTCGCAGCGGTCACGACGCTCTGCAACAGAGAAAGCTCGTCGTTATGCACCGCAACGAGCAATACCTTCACTTTTGACGACTCCTCTTTTTGGTCTGCCGCGTTCATCGGTTCGGGCACGATGAACCAATCAAGCTGCACTTCAGCGACCGGTACGGGAATGTACTTTCTGGCTTCAAGCGAGATGATGGTTTTCTGCTCCTCTGCGTTTTTGCTCCGCGGAAGCTCAACCAAGGTAAGGAGTGAGCGGGCGAACGGAATGGAGATGCCCGCATCGGTGGTCGTGATGCCCACCTCGCGCAGAAGATCGGCAAGCGCTTCGCCGATCTTGTCGGCAGGCAGGTTGGTCGCGGTGCCGATCTCGGAACCAGCATACGGGCCGAGCGCGAGTTCGCCGTAGTTTTCAAGCACCGCCGTTCCACCCTCGCGCCGGAGCTGCACGACCTTCAATGAGGAGGAGCCGATATCGATGCCGATGACGCTCTTGCTCTTCTTTTGTGGAGCGAACATGTCGAAGATGCCCATGGGAAAAGTGTATCATGGCCCGATGTGGCTTCTTGATGCTCTTTTCCCTCCGAGAGACACGGAACGCTTGGTTCGTGACATTGATGCGATGCTTCTGGCCGGAAAAGCGGCATCAGTAGCAGTAGGCGACGGCACTATTACCGCACTTCTCCCCTACCGCGACCCGATCGTTCACGCGCTTATCATCGAAACCAAGTTCCATGGCAACACAACGGCGACGAATCTCCTTGGATCCTTGCTCGCTGAATACCTTCTTGAGCAGATTGCGGAGGAAACGGCCATAGAAAAGCAGAAGGTGGCCTTGGTTCCCGTACCACTCTCTGGCAAACGTAAGCGGGAGCGCGGCTACAACCAAGTCGAAGAGGTGTGCAAAGTCGCGCAGAAGATGCTGGGAAGCGATGCGGTCGTAGATCGTCAGGTTCTTACCCGCGCGCGGCACACACTTCCGCAGACCAGCCTCAAAAAGCAGGAACGGGAAGAGAATCTCGTCGGGGCATTTACCGCCCATGCCCCCGACCCCGCATACCTTTATATAGTCATAGATGACGTGTTCACGACTGGCGCAACGCTCACGGAAGCTACCACTACCCTTGTACATGCGGGGGCATCAAGGGTACGAGCGATCGCATTGGCGCATTGAGCTTCAAATGGTACTTTGATACTCCAAGGAGACGTGGCTGAGTGGTCGAAAGCGCCTCACTGCTAACGAGGTAGGGTGTAAAAGCTCTCCAGGGTTCGAATCCCTGCGTCTCCGCCCTTGATGTTTTTATCGGGCGACCTGAGTGCCTAAAGTGCTTCTGTTACGTTAGAATGATTAAGCGATTGGGGTACTGTATATGCGAAATGACGATTCCGAAAATCTGAACGATATGACCGTTCGCTCTTATCAAGAGCATTTTCAAGAATATGTTGCAAATACCCCGCAGGAATTTTCCGATCCAGAATTTAAAAATTGGATAGATTCATTTGTTGATGCTCTTCCGCAAGGGGCACGAATTCTTGAACTCGGTTCTGCAAGCGGACGCGACGCGAGATATGTGCGATCGAAAGGTATTGATGTCCTTTGTACGGATGTTATCCCTGAAGCACTTGAGGCCTTAGAGCACGATGGTTTCAAGACAGCGCGCTACGATTTTCGAGATCCTTTTCCTAAAGAATGGCTCGGTGCATTCGATGGATTGTTTGCGAACGCCGTATTGCTTCACGCGCCCGAAGATATATTTCAGAGGATACTAAAGGATATGCGATCAGTCGTTAAGAAAAACGGCATTATTGGTTTTTCGTTACTGAATGGCACGAACGAGGAAGTTACGACTCGACGGATTAGTGCGCCGCGATATTTCAACTATCACACTCTTGAAGAGCTTGAAAAAATGCTACCGACTTTTGGATATGAAATACTCTGGCTTCGCCATGCCGAGAACATGAAATGGATCCAAGTTATTATTCGGAATATGCTGGCCTGACCCGAATGGCCTGCACTTTTTATGCACTCACACCGAGACGCTTTTCCGCGTCTCCAATGATGTTGCGCGTCTGCACGATCATGTCAGGAGAGACGGACACCGACGTAATGCCCCACTCTACCAATTTCTCCGTAAGGTCCGGATAGAAGGACGGCGCCTGGCCACAGATGGAGACAGTAACGCCGCGGTCGCGACACGTCGTGATGATCTTCTGGAGGCACCACATCACGGCGTCATTGCGCTCATCGAACATCTCCGCGTACTTGGCGTTGTCGCGATCCACCCCAAGCGTGAGCTGGGTAAGATCGTTTGAGCCGATCGAGACTCCTGCAACGCCCACATCAAGGAACTGATCAAGAATAATGACGGTTGATGGCACCTCCACCATGATCCAGAGCTTCTCCTGCGGGATACCGTTTGCCTCAAGCACCTCCTTCACCTCTTTGAGTTCCTTGGGGGTACGCACGAACGGGATCATGACGCGTAGGTTATCGAACTCGTCCTGCACCTTCTTAATCGCATCCGTCTCTAATTTAAATACTTCCTTGTCTGCAAGATGGCGGAAGCAGCCGCGGTATCCGATCATCGGATTCTCTTCCTGCTCCTCGTACTGCTCTCCTCCGAGAAGGTTGCGGTATTCGTTGGTCTTGAAGTCCGTCGTACGGTAGACGACTTGGCGCGGATGGAACGCCTTAGTGAAAGCACGGATTCCTTCTGCGAGCTTGTCGGTGAATTCCTGTCCGCGGCCGCGTTCAAGCAAGTAGCGGGGATGCTCGCCGACTGAGTGCGCGACAATAAACTCTGCGCGAAGAAGACCGACGCCATCAACATTCATCTTGGCGACGTCTTCAGCGCGTTCTGGATCTGCCAAGTTCACATACAATTTCGTGCGCGTCTTCTCGTAGCTTGCTTCCGCTTTCTTCGGTCCGGCTTCGACTTCTACTTTTCCCGCGTACACTTTTCCATGCGTGGCATCTACGGTGATCATATCTCCCGTCTTGATCATCTTCGTTGCGTTTCCAGTTCCGACGATGCACGGAATACCAAGCTCGCGGGACACGATGGCTGCGTGGCAGGTGCGTCCTCCCTTATCGGTAACGAGCGCCGAAGCCTTCTTCATGGCCGGAATGAAGTCCGGCGTGGTCATCTCGGTAATGAGCACCTCCCCTTCCTTCACGCTGTCGATCTCACGGAGATCGGTCACGATCACTGCCTTTCCGTATCCCACGCCCGGGCTTGCCGGAGCACCTTTGACTAAAAAGTTTTGATTTTCCGGTTGTCCTTGTATCATCGTAGTAAAGATTAGTGTCTCTAGTATGCCTTCTACACAGATTCAAGCAATACGAGCTCGAGAGGTCCTCGACTCTAGAGGTAACCCGACCGTGGAGGCAGACGTCACCCTTGAGAACGGGATCATGGGCCGGGCCATCGTTCCTTCCGGGGCCTCGACCGGGACGCACGAGGCGCATGAACTCAGGGACGAAGACCCGAAGCGCTATGGCGGCAAGGGCGTACTGAAAGCCATAGAGAACGTGCACGGGGAGATGAACAAAGCACTCATCGGCATGGATGCCGGGAACCAGAAGGAGCTTGATGCGGCAATGATCGCGCTTGACGGAACGGAAAATAAAAAGCGTCTCGGCGCCAATGCCATCCTCGGCGTATCGCTTGCTGCAGCCCAGGCGGTCGCAAAAAGCAACGGCGTTCCGCTCTATGAATATGTGCGCACGCTCTCCATGTCTCCTCGCGATCCCGTGCTCCCTCTTCCGCTCTGTAACATCATTAACGGCGGGAAACATGCGGCTGGTTCAACCGACATTCAGGAATTCATGATCGCTCCGGTCGGTGCGCCTACCTTCGCTGAAGCAGTGCGCATGATGACCGAGGTATTCCATGCATTAAAGAAGGTCATCTCCGCCAAAGGCTACGGCACTACCGTCGGCGACGAAGGCGGCTATGCCCCGCAGGTGAAGAACGGGAACGAAGAGGCGCTCTCGCTCATCATGGAAGCGATACAGAACGCCGGCTACACCCCGGGAAAAGATATTGCGCTCGCACTTGATGTGGCCGCCTCCGAATTGCTTGAAGGATCTTCCTATAATCTTTCTCGCGAAGGAAAAACCTACTCCGCAGAAGAAATGGTCTCCTGGTACGAAGGGCTCTGCGAAAGATATCCCATTATTTCCATTGAAGACGGGCTCGGAGAGAACGACTGGGATGGATGGAAGGCACTTACTGCCCGTATTGGGGAAAAGGTGCAGCTCGTCGGAGACGATCTCCTGGTCACCAACGTGAAGTTCCTTGAGCGCGGCATCAAGGAGAAGGCGGCTAATGCCATCCTTATCAAGGTGAACCAGATTGGAACACTCACCGAGACCGTGCGGGCGGTGGATATGGCGCACCAGGCGGGATGGCGCGCCGTCATGTCGCACCGCTCGGGGGAGACGGAAGATACAGCGATTGCACACCTTGCCGTTGGACTTGGCACCGGACAGATCAAGACGGGATCAGTCTCCCGCACGGACCGCACCGCTAAATACAACGAGCTTCTTCGCATCGAGGAGATGCTCGGAAGTAACGCCCGCTTTGCCGGCCCCCTTTCCTAATCTATGCCGCACCTCATACTCGTGCGCCACGGCACCTCGGAGTGGAACAAGATAAACAAGTGGACCGGTCTTACCGATGTCGACCTCGCCGAGGAAGGCAAGGAAGAGGCACGGAAGATGGGAGAGCTTATTAAGGATTTTGATATCAAGACCGTCTTCACCTCGGCACTGAAGCGCACGCACCAGACCTTTGATGAAATCAAAAAGGCGCTCAGTAAAGAATTCACTCCGATACGCCACCCATCGCTCAACGAGCGCGATTACGGCGACTACACCGGAAATGACAAGTGGCAGATGAAAGAATTGGTCGGTGACGAGCAGTTCCAAGCCATTCGTCGCGGATGGGACGCGGAGGTGCCTGGAGGAGAGAACCTCAAGGACGTGCATGCCCGCGTGATTCCCTACTATGAGGAACATATCCGCCCACGTTTAAAGGACGGAAACGTGCTCGTAGTCGCACACGGCAACTCACTTCGCGCCTTGGTTAAGCACCTGGATCAAATGAGCGACAAAGAGGTGGAGAAACTAGAGATCGGATTTGGAGAAATCTCCTGCTATGAAATGGATGAAGGCGGCTTCGTCTGCGGCAAGGAGATCCGGAACGTCAACACGTAAAACTCATCCACAGTCGCGCAAAATCATTGTTCCTGCTATAGAGGAATGATGAACTCCTTTCTCAAAAATATACTGTTCGCGCTCATAGCCATCTTTGCGGTGGTGGGGCTCGCCTTTAGCGCCGTCTTCGTGGCCATGCAGTTCGGCCTCCTCAACGTCAGAGGTTCCATTCTCGACCGCAACGCCTTCTTTACTGGTACCTCAACGCCTCAGATCCCCGCCCAGCCCTGCATATCTGACAGCCAGAAGGTCTGCGACTGGAACCAGACGCCGGAATGGGCGGTGGTTTCCGGAGGACTAGAGAAAGATTCCGAAGTGATTCACCAAGTCTCTAAGGAAACCGGGGTTTCTGCCCGCCTTATGGCTTCAGTGGTCATCCCCGAGCAGATCCGCTTCTTCACCTCGGAGCGCGAGGTCTTTAAGCGCTACTTCGAGCCGCTTAAGATCCTTGGGTCCCTCACCCAGTTCTCCCTCGGGGTTTCCGGCATCAAGCAGGAAACCGCAAACCAGATCGAGCTCTACGCAAACGACCCTACTTCCCCGTTTTATCCGGGCGCAGGCATGAGCGATCTCATCGCCTATTCATCAGGCGTTGACCACAATACCGAATTGTTCAATCGCCTGACTGACAAGAACCATTACTATTCCTATCTCTACACCGCGCTGTATCTCAAAGAAATCGAGGCGCAATGGAAGGAGGCAGGATTTGATATCACCAGCCGTCCGGAGATCCTCGTGACGCTCTTCAACATCGGCTTCGCCAACTCACGCCCCGGACCAAGTCCAGAAACCGGCGGGGCGCCGATTGAAGCGGGCGGCAAGGTGTATTCCTTCGGGGACCTCGGCGGCCGTTTCTACCACTCAAACGAACTCAAGGATATCTTCCCGAATTAATATGGATACCGCTACCTGGAACGTCTCCCCTCGCGAAGCAGTCGACATCCAGAAGCGGCTCAAGGATCGCGTTGAGTTGAAACCGCTCGGCAAGCCGATTACGCTCATTGGAGGAGCGGACGTGTCGATGAACCTCTTTGCCAAGGACGGGTTCGCAGGATTCGTCACGCTTATGTATCCAGAGCAGGAGCTCGTCGCACATTCAGTCGTGAAGGCTCCTATTGGGTTCCCGTATATTCCCGGCCTTCTTTCCTTCCGGGAAATTCCGATGCTTCTGTCTGCCTGGGAGAATCTCGCGGTGAAGCCGGATGTGCTTATCGCTGATGGGGTGGGCATCGCGCATCCGCGGCGTCTCGGTATCGCTTCGCACCTCGGGATCATGCTCGGCATCCCGACGATCGGCTGCGCTAAGAGCGTGCTCACCGGCGTCTATGAGGAACCGGGCCCAGAACAGGGATCTATTTCCTACCTCTATGACAAGAAAACGAAGGAAATTATCGGCGCGGCGCTGCGTACCAAGAACAACGTCAAGCCGGTCTTCGTCTCTCCGGGACACTTGATCACACTTGAGGAATCAATTGAAATCGTGCTTGGTTGCGTGATCAAGCACCGCATACCGGAACCAACACGGCTCGCGCACAACGTAGTGAACGAGTATCGAACAAAAGACTAGGATTTCTTTACCTTGGCGTTGATGCCGCCAGCTTTATATTCGTGAAGAAAACGTTTATTTCCCTTCCATAGTCCTTTCCCCAACGACGGAACGACGGTCAGTATCGACCGCGCTGTTTTCCCTAGTACGGTAATCGGGCCGTCGTTGTAGAGGTTTTTTGCCAATCTTCCAATGCCTTCGATCGTGTATTTTATAAATCCTGCTATTCCTTCCTCTCGGTGAGCACCTTCGCTATATCCCCAGATAGATGAAACATCGTGGGATATTTGGTACACCATGCCTCCTACAACTTTACCGATAAAACCAACGCCGATTGCATAGCGTGAGTACTGACGTTTTACGGAACCCTCATCGTAGTGCCCTCGCAAATTTTCACGCGCAAACGTAATTGAGGAGACAGGATATCCTTCGCCTTTATACTCCTCCTTTCTTCCTTTTATGATTTCTTGTGGAATTCTGTACCCTCGCCAACCCTCGTTAAGAGGACCGAGCGCACGGGCAGTGCAGTAGAGTGCAAGACCGTGCACGACGACATCATCGATTGGAATGGGACTTAGGTGCACAATCGAATCAAGAATCCAGAGGAAGAGCGCCGCAGAACCCCAAGCAAGACCTTTCAAAAACCGCCCCTCCCTTTCAAGGCCAGTAACCATATCTTCCGGCGTAGGTTCATAGTGGCCTGCGTATATTTTTCCACTTTCTATCCCGTGTGTATGTCCGTGAGTATGGTGATGGCCAGCAGTATGCTCTTCGCTTTCATGCAGATGCTCCTGGTCACCTTCGTCATACTCATATACGTTTTCTCTTCCTTCTGATCCTTCTGCTTTCTCTTCGACATGTTCATTCAAAGAAAGACGAGTACGCAACAATTCCATTTCCTCTTCTGCATCCGTTCCCCACACGTCTGTATCAACAAGCCGGTCAAGCGGACCAGGCGAAGGACGTTGAAATCCGAACGGACCAAAAGACTCGCCGAGTTTTGGTTCTTGTTCTGACTCTTTTTGAGCAGGAGGTCTGTAGTTTTCTATTCCCACAGCCTTATGGTATCAGAGTTGCTGGCCGTCTGGGACGATGTTGAAACGCTCCTTAGTCCTTTAGATACCCCTTTTCTTCGAGCTTCGTCATGAGAGACGCGTCTGTCAGCGATGCTGGGAAGGTCCCTACGGCAGGACTGCCATTCACCCCTTCGAGTATGGCGACTATTTCGCGAGGCGAATAGCCACCTCGCCCGTGCCGCCCTATGAGCGTTTGCCCGCCATGGTTAGTGACGGCCCAAAGCTCCGATGGCACTATCATCTCCCACTTCATATGCCGCGTAGTGCCGCCAGGCACCACCACCAGCAAACCTTCGGGGTAGCGCTGGTTAAGATAGGCAACCTTCTCGTCAATGGACATCGAGAAGTATCTGCGTTGTTCGGCCATAGCGGCAGGATCCATATCAGGAACCCTGAGTTCGGTATGCATAAAGACTGATGCGGTGCTCTTAAGTTTCTTGAAATTCGAATACGCGCCCGCATACGTTTCCTCGAAAATCTCGTCGATGGGTCGACTCGGGCTACTAATGAGCGCTACGCGCATACGTTCGAGCGCCTGCGCCGACTCCTCCCGTGCCCAGCCGTACGGGAGACCGAATCGATTGAACTCTGTTTTTTCTGACGTACTAGCGTCCTGCTGTAGATGCTCGAAACCCGGCGGAGCCCAGCTTCCTTTCTTCATAGGGGAATTATAACATCGACTGGCCGCCCAGGACTCGAACCCTAAATCTTGTCCTTGCTTACGGAGAAATGCACGTGGTTAGGTGCGATACCGCTCTTCTTAAGCCGGTTGCGTATGAACTTGCGGAGACCTGCGCCATCCTTAAAGGAGTGGATTTTCTTCCCTTCACGGACCTTCCAAGTCTTCACCGTATCCAGCACATCCATCTTGGAAAGTACGAGATGCGTGACGCCGTTCAGGCGAACTGCACGTTCAAGGAGCTCGATATCAAGCCAGTTGCACTGGCGAGGGCGTCCGGTGGTCGCGCCATACTCCTCTCCTATCTCGCGGATCTTCGGGAAGATCGGATCCTTCGGTTCGAACTTCTTCTGGCCGACATACGTCTCATACACCTTCGCGATTCCCCAGACATCCCGCACGGTCTTCGGCGCAAAGCCGTTCAAGAGCGCGCCGCCGGAAAGACAGTGGCTTGAGGTTACGAACGGATAATCCCCCCAATCAATATCAAGGCCGAATCCCTGCGCGCCTTCGCACAAAACGTAGGCGTTCTTGAGTCCTCCATGGAACTCATCATAGAGATCAATGAGATAGGGCTTCAGCATCTTCACGCTCTCTGCGCGTATGCCAGTGCGGCCGAACTTGTCGCGGTAGGCCGGTCCGATGCCGCGCTTGGTGGTGCCGATCTTCTTGTCGCCTCCATCGTCCTTCTTGTGCTGGGCGGTAACGACGTGCGCGTTCTTAGCGACGAAGAGCTTCCCCTTCACCTTGATGCCATGCTTCTCGAGTTCTGCCGCTTCTTTCTTAAGCACGATAGGGTCAACGACGCAGCCTGGCCCGATGATGGACTTCACCCCGAAGAAGACACCGACCGGGATCTGGTGCGTCACGAACTTAACGCCCTTATGGAAAATAGTGTGGCCAGCGTTAGCGCCGCCGTTATAGCGGATTACGTGGGTGTACTTGTTCTTCTTGCACAAAAAATGGGCTACTTTGCCCTTTCCAGAATCTCCGTATTGGAGATCGACGATGATATCCAATTTCGTCACAGCTGCCCTAGTATGGCCTATCCATGAAGAAATGGCAAAGGTGTGGATTAATGCACTCCACATGGAGCAAGGAACACCTCATTTGCTAGAATACGGGGAATCACTAACGAAACACCTATGAAATATGTCCTCATCGTAGTCGTGCTCGCAATCCTCGGTATCGGTGCATGGTTTGTCCTTGGCGGTCCTGCAGTAGAGCCAGTGGTCGCTCCGTCCGGAGAAACGGTAGGCGAAGGTACCGCGCCTGAGGCTCCAGCAACCACGGGCGTTGACGTGAATGTAAGTGTGGGCGCAACCACCGTTACCTACACCGACGCGGGATTCAGCCCAGCTAATACCACCATCAAGGTCGGAGACACTGTGCATTTCGTGAACAACTCTTCCGGCAAGATGTGGGTCGCTTCCGATCAGCATCCAACCCACACCGAGTATGACGGCACAACCCTGATGCAGCACTGCGCAAGCGGTGCAAGCTTTGACGAGTGTAAGGCGGTAATGACAGGCGGTACCTACGACTTCACCTTCACCAAGGCAGGTACCTGGGAATACCACAACCACTCAAACGCTTCCAAGACTGGGACGGTGGTCGTTCAATAATGCGTCTTACTTCCCTCCCGCTTCCTGAGATCCTGCTTCGCATCGGCCTTGCGGTCTCCTTCCTCTATCCGCCGGTTGCGGCGCTGCAGGACCCGTATTCGTGGATCGGCTACTTCCCCGCGTTCATGACGGCACTTGCGGCAGGACATGAGATGCTCCTCCTGCACGCGTTTGGTGCGGTTGAGATCGTGATTGCCCTTGCTGTGCTCTTCAGGAAAAATGTCTTCATTCCGTGCCTCGCCGCTGCAGTGATACTGCTGGCAATCATCGTTCTCAATGTCGCTCAATTCCCGATTCTCTTCCGCGATGTCTCCATTCTCTTCATGGCGCTTGCGCTCGCCGTGATGCATAGACCATGGGTAATGAATCCCGCATAAAGCGAAATATCCTGAAACGCCTCGACCAGGCGGAGTTTCCTGAGGCTGATCGGGAATGGCTTGAAAAGCATATTGACCAGCTGGAGAAAAGGATCGCTTCGCGCGTGCGCAGGCTCTCCATGGTAGATGTGGGGAATATCAGGCGCGTACTCTCGGCAAATCGAACGCTCAAGGAAAAGATTCACCGCGATCTTGAACACTACCGTCGCTTTTCCGACATCATGACGGCCGGAGGGCTCGTCGGCATCCTGATTGCCGTGAATAACACCGGCCCCTTGCTTCCCGATGAATCAGTTATGGAACGCATCACGGAAGGCAGCCCCGGTGTGGCGATTGGCATAGCACTTACCGCATGGGTAGTTATCAGAGGCATAGTCGCCATTCGTGCAGAGCTTGAAGAAATGGGTATTGATAAAGATTCGCTTAACCGCATCATCGAAGTATTCCGCCCGATGCCGGACCACCACCATGACGTCGAATGATCCCCTAAAAGAACTTGAGGAACGCCTGGCGTTACTCAAAGGAAAAGATCCGCGTGCCTACGCGCAACTGCTTGAATCCCTTGATCAGACGCTGCAAAGTATCGAGGAGCTTACGGACGTTGCGTAAGTACCTTCGCTCCGATATCCGTCCGGTACTGTGCGCCTTCAAAGGAAATCTTCTTCACGCCTGCATAAGCGGCTTCAAGTGCTGAGGTAAGATCTGTCCCTATTGCAGTGACATAGAGTACACGTCCTCCATTAGTACGCAGCACTCCGTTCTCACGTTTGGTTCCCGCCTGAAATACCACTATCTCTCCTTGGTCCTCAACTCCTTGGATTTCTTTTCCTTTCTCATACGCGCCCGGATACCCGGCTGACGCCATGGCGATGCAGGCGACCGCGCCTTGCTTCCATTCAAGAGACACAGAGGAGATGTCCCCGCGCGCAGAGGCAAGAAGCGCAGGGACGATATCGCTTTCTAAAAGGCGCATATAGGCTTCCACTTCAGGATCCCCGAAACGCGCGTTGAACTCGATCACCTTCGGTCCGTCCTTAGTAAGCATGATGCCGGGATAGAGGATTCCGGAAAACGGACGTTCGCGCTTTGAAAGCTCGCGGAGCGTCGGAAGAACGATGGTATCGCGTATCTGATCCATGACATCTGAAGAAATGTTCGGAAGCGGCGCTATCACTCCCATGCCTCCGGTATTAGGGCCCGTATCCCCGTCCCCGATGCGCTTGTGATCCATGGAAGACGGGAACATGAGCGCGTCAGTACCCGCGCAAAGGGCATGTACGGAAAACTCGAATCCTTCCATGTATTCCTCAATGACGATTTCATTTCCCGACGTACCGAATTTTGCATCGAAGAAACAGTCCTTGAGCGCGGCGTCGGCTTCTTCAAGCGTCTCGGCAATCGTGACTCCCTTCCCGAGCGCAAGCCCGCTCGCCTTCACTACGATCGGAAGCGAATGATTCTTGAGATAGAGGCTTGCGGATTCGTAGTCGGTAAACGTCTCACTTGCGGCAGTGGGCACACCTGCGGCCTTCATCAACTCCTTTGCGTATGCTTTGGACCACTCTATTTCCGCAGCTGCTTTCGTCGGCCCGAAGGCAAGAATACCCGCAGCCTTGAGTGCATCCACTACGCCCGCGGCAAGCTGATCATCTGCTGCAACGACCACGAGATCAATTTCCTTTTCCTGTGCGGCCGCAAGCACTGCCTGCGGATTCAAGGGATCAAGCGCTATATTCTCTGCGATAGTCATGGTGCCTGCGTTCCCCGGCGCTACATAGAGTTTGGTGCAGTCTTTGCTCTGCGCGATCTTCCATGCAAGCGCGTGTTCCCTTCCTCCCGAGCCTAGTACAAGGATATTCATGACTGTATGGCGCGGGCGACTGCCGGCACCACTCTCGGATCCAGAATATCAGGAATGATGCATTCGCTGCTTGGCGCATCAACCAAAGAAGAGAGCGCCTCTGCTGCCCGCACCTTCATCTCTTCAGTGATCTTGCGCACCTTTCCATCAAGCGCGCCGCGGAAAACGCCAGGGAACACCAGCGCGTTGTTGATCTGGTTCGGAAAATCAGAGCGTCCGGTCGCCATGATGGCAGCGCCCGCAGCCTTCGCCTCCTCCGGCATGATCTCTGGCACGGGATTGGCCATGGCAAAGACGATCGGGTCCTTCTTCATTCGCTTCACCATCTCTCCTGAGAGCACCCCTGCCTTCGAGACTCCGATAAAGATATCCGCGTCCGTAAGCGCCTTAGAAAGATCCCCTTCCCCAGCGTCTTCAATGACTCCGTCATCAATAAGCGCGCGCTTTTCTGCATTCAATCCCTCAAGCGAGCGGTGGATGATTCCCTTGCTATCGACGCCAATGATGCGAAGACCAGGAGAATGAAGCTTCAGAAGCCGCATGATCGCGCTTCCCGCAGCCCCGACGCCGTTCACGACCGCGAGACATTCGTTGAGCTTTCGTCCCGTCACTTTGGTGGCGTTGATAAGGCCCGCGAGCGTCACGATCGCCGTGCCGTGCTGGTCGTCGTGCATGACGGGAATATCAAGCGCTTCAATGAGACGGCGCTCGATATCGAAACACTGCGGAGCGGCAATGTCTTCGAGGTTGATGCCCCCGAAGTTCGGCGCAACCGCCATTACGATCTTCACGATCTCGTCCGGATCCTTGGTATCAAGCACTAAGGGCCACGCATCGATTCCTGCGAGCTGTTTGAAGATGAGTGCCTTTCCTTCCATCACCGGAAGCGCGCCATACGGACCGATGTTTCCAAGACCAAGCACCGCCGTACCATCGGAAACCACTGCGACGCTATTCCCCTTGATGGAAAGTTCACGCGCGTCTTCCGGATGCTCTGCAAGATACGTGGATACCTTCCCGACCCCGGGAGTATAGAAAAGGGCGAAATCTTCCTTGGTCTTCAATTCTACTTTCCCTTTGGTTTCAACGCGTCCTCCCACCTTTCGAAAGGCATCAAGAATGTCCTTGGCGTCCATAGATGCAGACATACTAACAGGAAGCACAAAACCCGCGAAGGACAGGCCTTCGCGGGTTTTGTTTAATACATCTTAGTGGCTGAGAAGCTCGCTTAGGACGCGCGCGATATCGTCGAGCTGTCCCTTCATTGCCTCAAGGGCGTTCGCTCCAAGACTTGAGCCTGCCGGGGATGTCTGCGGAGAAGTTTGGCTGTACTGGAAAACGCCGACCGAGACCGTGCGCTCAGTCGTGGGACCATCCTTGCCAGTGCCCGGATCGTTCGTGCAGATGAGACGGTAACTTGTTGACGTCTTCGGGTACATCGTTAGTGTTCCTCCCGTTGCCACATTCTGCTCCGTCGTTCCGTACTGGAGCACGCAACCGGTTGCATTTTCCGTCGTCCAATTAAGCGTCACTGGCTTCCCTTGCGGAACAGAGGTCGGGGAGGCAGAGAAAGCGACAACTGGTGTCTTCGGTGCTGAAGCGACATTTACCGTAGCGGAACATCCTGCCTTTCCTCCGGTGTAGCCATAGGCAGTCATGGAATAGGTCTTTGTCGCACTTGGCGTTTCGGTGAAGCTTCCCGATGCAGCTGTCTTTTCGCCACCGTAGAGGACATAGCTGGTATTTCCGCTTGCCCAGCTTATGGTGACGCTTTGTCCTGCGACGATAGACGTAGAAGACGGCGTGATTATGCAGTACGGTTTCGCTTCTTCGCTGGCAATGCGGAAACTGCCGGAACCGAGAAGCTCTCCCTTAGGCGTATACGCCTCGAGACCATACGTGCCGTTGGCAAAGCTTGCAGTTACGCTATGCGACCATCGACCATTTGAGACCGGAACATACTCTGCGTATTTGTCGCCAAGACCAGTAGCCACCAGTGTGAATCCGGTGACGCCGGATGCGGTGCCGGTGAGGGTCGGCCTGTTGGTGCCATAGGTTCCGCCATCGAACAGGACACGAGTCGAGCTTGAGGCATTTACTGTAAGGGGGGCTCGCGCAAAGATCACGTCCCCGGCGTTGTAGTTATAGACATTAGTCTGGTAGTTCCCGTTCGGAATGGCCTGCGTAACCGTGTGCTCCCATGCATTTTTAGATACGGCGATCTTGCCTGACGCGTATACCTTGTCATTGGCAGCACTCGCAATCACGACAACAACTGCCGACGTTCCCTTTGCCGTTCCTTTGATGGTTGGATAGACGGTCGTTGAGGTTACCGGGCTAACCGTTATAACCGGCGCGGCAGTCGAACCCGTCACCGTTATAGTCGTTGTGTCGTGCTCGGTGTAGCCACGAAGGTAGTAATCGACGGTATAGGTACCCGGCGTCGTGTAGGTGTGGGAGAAAGCGGTAGTAAGTGTCTGCAAGCACGGATATCCATTTCTGCTGGTCGTGACCGTTTCTGCTAGTGGAGAACTTGAGCTTCCATCTCCCCATGACAGTCCGGTTTGAGGGAACACCAGAGGACAAGCGGCATCCTGTTCTGCCTTCACATGCCCGGTCACAGAGACGGTGAATGGAGCGGTGCCACTGACCGGATCGTTAACCTCAACACCGACATCGTCGATTTCAAGATCAGCATTGGTATCTCCATCGACTACATTGACGGTGACTGAACAGACCGGGTTATAGGACGCGCTCAGCCCACCATAGCCAAGTTCATAGGTATGTTCACCCAAGTAATCTGCCTCGTAGGTTTTCGTTCCTCGGGCAGACACCTCGACGGTTCCGCCGCCCTTGATTTGCTCGTAGAGCACCGTACCCGGCATGTTTTTCGAGCGCCACTTGATTGTATATTCCTCACCCATTGCAACCTCTGACTGGTTTGAAGTAATGGTGCAGGACGGCAGTCGTGTGCCAACCGTTATGGTTACGGTTCCGATACGTACTCCCCCCTTCCCCGCTGCATTGTTGTAAAGAGACGCGGTGTAGGTGCCCGAACGTGCATAGGAATGCTCTGAATGCTGCGTGTAGGAATTACAGGCGTCAGCCGGGAACTGAAGGGACTCACTCTTCCCATCCCCGTAGTCGAGGAGGTAAGTTCCCCCATTACAGGAGCGCGCCTGATTCATCACGTAGGTGAATTGCGCGGTGTAAGGCGCTGTAACAGTTGCCGTAAGTGTAGCGCTCGTACTGGTAGAAGGAGAGGTATTGTTCCCCTGGAGCGCTGCGATCTGCGCAAGGAGGGCATTAATCTGCGCCTGCAATTCAGCAACAGTAGCTGCAGACGATGTTGATGGGAGGGCAAATGCCACGATGGCAACGAGCATTACGGCCCAGGTACGTAGGTTCATAGATATAAGGTTAAATGACCCCTTCAGAATACCCTGCGCGAGCAGGCCTACAAGCGACCTGCGAGGATAAGCTAGAACCCAGCTGTCTGAAGCGCCGCCTTGGTCTTCGGTCCGATGGCGCCCGTCTGCTCAAGCCCCTTGCCCTTCTGGAAGTTCTTGAGGGCAGCTATGGTGCAATCCCCAACATACCCCGAGACTGGGCAGCCGATAAGCAATTGATCAGCTGGCGGATAGAAGCCGAGCTTATGCAGCGCGACTTGGAGCGCATAGACCTGCGGACTTGAAGAGCCAACCGTCATAGGGCCAACAGTCCACGCAAACGGGAGCGCAAGCGTGTCATCTCCAGCAACAGGTGCGTTGAAGAAATCCTGGAGCCCCCGATAAGTCTGGTAGGCAAAATCATCCTCAACCGCTCCCCGCGCTTCCGGATACGTGATCTTGGATTCATAGATGTAGGCGTATTCGATGAGCACGCTCGCAAAGTGCGCGGTGTTGTAGGAGCCGAGCGCGATCAATTCCTGATCCGGCACCACGCCGTAGTTCTCGATCGCGAGCGTCGAGGTGGCGTTCCAATGATTCAGTTCTGACGCAATTGAGTTCCCAAGTGCCGTGCTGCCGGAGCTGTTTCCGTATTCCTGGTCCGGTACATAAATTGCAAAGCCTGAATGCTGTCCGGGAGCAGTAAGCCCGTGCCCGAGATTGTCATTAAGGTGCACGTGGATGGCGATATCAACGCCGGTATCATTCCCCCACTTATTGATGCCATACAAGCGGTAGGCAACATCGGTCGGTGCGGCGTTGTGCTCGACGGCGAAGTCCCGCTCCTCCACCGTTCCCTTCTTTAACAGTTTCTGCATCGCCTTCTTTTGATCCTTCACGAACTTCTGTATGGCTTTCCAGTTGGAATCGAAATAACTCTGGAGTTCGGGGTTCCAAGCGGTAGTATCGCGCGCAACGACCACTTCGAAACGGGGATTCTGCCGTAGGTCTGCCGCAAGCTTGTTGGCGATCTCTACTGCGATATCCCGCTCCTTTATCGTTCGGTACTCAGCTCCTCCAAAAGCGGGCTCATGCCCTGGCATCACGAGTATCTTTACTTTCTCACCGCCGAGCCCCGCAAGTTCATATTTGGCGCGAAGCAACTCAGGCGTTGAGGTCGTCGGAAAGGATGCCGCGTACGCAGGCATTGCTATGAACGAGAGCAGTAGCACAAGCGCGATGAGGCGGATCATTCCTCTATGGTAGCGCACTTCTATATGAATAACTGAGGAAGCTAGTCGTGGAAATGTTCCCCGAAGACGGGAATGCGGCGAAGAGCCCTGCGCTCCTCATCCGTATGTCCGTTCTCGTAGCGAATCACGACCTTCTCGAACTCCTGTCGTATGGATTGCTGCATGCCGTCTGGCTCGGTAGCCTCTAGCGCTGCGCGCGCCTTCTCAACGGCGGCAGCAAGCAGGTGCTGGCTCGAAGGAGAAAGGCTCTTCCAGGAAAAAAATCCATCCGAGTCCTTGCGCAGACACACGTCAATAAAGTACGAACCGAAAGGATGCCGCGGGCCTCCTTTCTTCGCGAGCAAGGAACGGCGTGACTGACTCCCGTGCTCGAGAGGTTCTTCCTTATCGTTCTCGCGCTTTAAAATCAGCGCGGCGGTGCTTGTCGCAAGCGCGTCTATTTCTTTGGCCCGCTCTTCCGGAGACTGAGGCTTGGCGACCAACGCATCTTTTACTTCGGTGTATTTACGCCACTGGGAATGCGGATCCCTGATGAGCGGAAACAGGACTCGCAACATGTCAGCAAAGCAGTCCTGTTCGTCCTTCCCCTCCTCTATAAGGAAGGCGAGGAGCCCCGGCGCACCCTTCTGATCGAGGGCGACTGCGCAGTCCATGTAATTGATGGGACGGTAGTCCTTCCACTGATCCCCGAGTGCATCGAGAAGCTCGGCAAAGTACGTAAGGGTTACATTCGTAAGATTAGGAAACCGCTGCTTCACCTTGGGACTCCACTCGTGATTGAGCGGCATCCCTTCGCCCTTCGAAACGATATGCACGTGCTTGTGGGTGCGCATCATGCCATGCGCATACTGCGCAACGCCCACCTTTATCCTGCGTGCGGTTTCTGCGTCTGGGAACGTGGAGGCCCGGGGCTCGGTAAGGAGTGCATATTTAAAGGCGTCGTCCTGCAGCGTCACGAAGCTATGGGATATCAGGTACCCGTCACGGACGATGGCTTCCCAGTCCTTCTGCGACAGCGGGCCCTTTTCCGCCTCGACATGCGATTCGAGAGGTCCATTCATGTTCACGACAAGCATACACCAGCCCGATATACTGCTCTATATGCTTCCCTCTGATCCGATCGAGAAACACTTCACGCGCCTTAAGCCGGAGCAGAAGCGCGCGCTCGCCAAGCTCGGCATCAAGACGATCCGAGACCTTCTCTATCACTATCCTGCCCGCTATGAAGCGGCCGGTCCTGCAGGCACCATCGCGGGCGCAAACATAGGTGGCGAGGTGACGCTCTACGGCACCATCCGCAAGCCGGAAACCAAGAAAGCGTGGAAGAGCAGGCGCCCGATGGCAGAAGCGTGGCTTGAGGATGCGAGCGGGCGCATCAAGCTCAGATGGTTCTCGCAGCCCTACATCGCGAAGACCTTGGCTGACGGCATGGTGGTTAAAGTGCACGGTAAAGTCACCGGCTCAACCGGTTCTCTGTACCTAGCTAATCCGGACATCGACCGCTCGATGGTGCTTCCGGAAAACATCCATGAAAATCTTTTCGCGCACGGAGATCTTCCGGAAGGAGAAGCGCTCTATGCCATCTATCCAGAAAGCAAAGGCGTCTCCTCGCTCTGGATTACGCATGCGATCAAGCGGGTGTTTGAAGCGCACGCGCACGAATACATAGAGGATCCGATACCCGAAGAGATACTCGCCCGCTACAATCTTCCGGGTCTTTCAACGGCACTTGTATGGGTACACGCGCCAAGGAAACAGAAAGATGCGGATGCCGCACGCAAGCGTTTTGCTTTTGAAGAGGTGTTTGCCATACAACTCGCCGTGCAATCAAGAAAGGAGCGCTCGCTCAAGGAGAAGGCGCTCCCCGTGGATGCCAACCGGAAAGCGCTCAATGATTTCATTTCGTCCTTCCCCTTCCCGCCGACCAACGCCCAAAAAACGGCGATCGAAGATATCGTCGTTGATTTCGAGAAGTCGCACCCAATGCGCCGCCTTCTCGAAGGAGATGTGGGGAGTGGAAAGACCGCTGTTGCAGCCGCTACTGCCTACATGGTCGCGACCTCGCATCCGGCAGTTGAAGAAGGGGCGCGCGGCATCCTGAAGCGCCGTCTCGGCGGGTACCTGCAGGTGGCGTATATGTGCCCTACTGAAATTCTTGCAAAGCAGCATTTCTCAACCTTCGTCTCCTACTTCAAGGACCATCCCATTCCCATCGGCCTTATCACTGGAAGCGAGTGCCGGAAATTCCCTTCGAAGGTGAACAAAGAGGAATCGACCAAGATCTCCCGCGCGCAGTTTTCAAAGTGGGTTGCCAACGGCGAGATCCCGATCGTCATCGGCACACATGCGCTCGTCTACAAGTCCCTCCAGTTCCAGAACCTAGCCTATGCCATCATCGACGAGCAGCACCGTTTCGGTAAGGCGCACCGCCAAAAGCTCGCCCGCAAGGAAGGCATCTCCCCGCATCTCCTTTCCATGACCGCGACCCCGATCCCACGCACGCTCGCGCTCTCCATTTACGGCGACCTGGACCTTTCCCTACTTGATGAAATGCCCACCGGACGAAAGCCCGTCATCACTGAAGTGCTGGGCCCGGAGAAAAGAAGTCGAGCGTACGAGCGCGTACATGAGGAACTGAAGGCAGGGCGCCAAGCCTACGTCATCTGTCCGCGCATTGATGAGCCGGACCCGACCAAGGAGCTCGCGCTCCAAGCCAAGTCAGTAAAAGCAGAGGCGGCGCGCCTTAAGAAAGAGGTGTTCCCCGAGGCGGAAATTGAGATTCTCCACAGCAAGATGACTCCGAAGGACAAGGAAGAGGTCATGGACCGCTTTGCCAAAGGGGATACGAATATTCTCGTCGCTACTTCGGTAGTTGAAGTCGGCGTGAATGTCCCGAACGCAACCGTCATTCTTATTGAAGGAGCGGAGCGCTTCGGCCTCGCACAGCTCCATCAGCTTCGCGGCCGCGTCATCCGTTCAACGCATCAAGCCTATTGCTTCGCGCTTCCAGAGAAATTCGGACAGGCAACCAAGGATCGCCTCAAGGCACTCATGACCGCAAAGAACGGATTCGAGCTTGCGGAATACGATCTCGCCCTTCGCGGTGCAGGAGAGCTCACCGGTGTGCGCCAATGGGGCGTTTCAGATATCGCAATGGAGGCGCTTAAGAATATAAAGATGGTTGAAGTCGCGAGAAAGGAAGCACGAGCGCTCATTATGAAAGATCCGGAACTACAGAAGCATCCGAAGCTCGCAGCACTCGCCGAACGGGCTGACGAGAACGTACACCCCGAATAAATTTGTGCGCCCACCAGGACTCGAACCTGGGACCGGACGAGTATAAGTCGTCTGCTCTACCAACTGAGCTATAGGCGCTATAGTATGGAATCACATTGCCCTCCCCTCCGCAAATTGTGGTCGAACGTACTCAAGGCTCATCAGAACTTTTCAGAAAGATCTCGATTATCAATAACTTTACATGTACCATGTGCAAACCTTTGCTTATAGGAGAGTCCTGACTGTGCAGGTGGACTAACGTTGATTCTGTAGTAGCTGTTCGATCCTCGTGCGCACTTCTTCATCCTGTTGCACGATAGGCGCGTTGCCTTCCGATATTCCCACCTGCTGCGCCATTGTATGGAACGCACTCGCGATGGAGTTGAGGTTGTTCCTGATATTAAGTGATGCGTACTTACCAAAAGAATACGGAAGAACATTATCGTAATCTCCTGGGAAGAGTTTCAGCTCTGCGGATCCGTCCTTCCTCAGCCTCAATCGCGTAAACCAACAATCTGGGGTGAGAATAATTCCTTTGGCGGCCGCGCGCTGTGCGCTCACGACTGCTGCCTCAATCGCGGCATCCAGATTTGATATCGCACGTACCTGTTTGTTCACTTCCCGCGCGCTTTCGGACGGATTCAAACTTGAAACAACCTTGTCCCCAGGTTCGAGTTCGCCGTCAGTCATAAGGATGCTGGATTTATGCTCAGCTTCAAGCCGATACGTGGTCCACGTATCAACTTCTGCCTCCTTAAGAGCGGCATATACCTGCATTGAATGCTCAGCACGCTCTGCGGCCGTTTTCCCAGCGCCTGCATTGAACTGTTTTATAACGAATACCGAAGGACGGCTGGTGTTAGGCGCCTCACCAACAATATGTGACTGCACGTAACCGGTAACACGATAGATATCGCCGATAACTCCTGAGCCGATACGTTCGGAGGACGTGATGGTAATGCCATGCGCCCGCCCGCTCTCTGCGATGAAATTCCTGCCGAGTGGCTCGTGATTTTTCTTCCCGAGTGACTCAGGGTAGGTCATGCCTCTTCCTTGGCTTTCGGCGTGATGCCGTTAAGAATAAGAAGTTTCTCAAATTCTTCACGCTCAAGCGTTTCTACTTCAACAAGCTTTTCCGCCATCATGTCGAGCGCCTTGCGGTGCGTGGTAAGGACCTGGTGCGCCTTTACCTTTGCCTCCTCAATGATGCGGGCAACCTCGGCATCTATTTTCGCTGCCACTTCCTGAGAGTAGTTGGCTTCAATGGTGCGGTCGTTGCCGAACGCCACCGGACCGAGATCGCTCATGCCGTAGCGCGATACCATGTCGCGCGCGAGCGCGGTCGCAACGGAAAGATCGTTATGCGGCCCCGTCGTAACGTCATCAAAGACCATCTGCTCGGCAACATATCCCCCGAGCGTTCCGGCGATATCATCGAGGAACTGCTTCTTCGACTGCATCTTCTTGTCTTCAAACGGAAGCTTGAGCGTGTAGCCGGCAGCGCGTCCGCGGGAAATGATGGACACCTTATGCACGGGATCCGCGTACGGAAGAAGGGAGCCGACGAGCGCGTGACCCATTTCATGGTAGGCGGTGATGCGCTTCTCTTTTATGGAAAGGAGGTGGGATTTGCGTTCAGGACCGAGCATCACCTTCTCGATGGAACGGAGCAGGTCGTACTGCGTGATCTCGGTGCGGTTCTCACGCGCCGCAAGGATTGCTCCCTCGTTCATGAGCGAATAGAGCTCTGCTCCGGAGAATCCCGGCGTGCGCTCCGCGACGACATCAAGATTCACGTCAGGGCCAAACGGCTTCTTGCGCGCATGGACCGTAAGTATCTCCACGCGGTCCTTGCGGTCAGGAAGATCGATGGTGACGCGGCGGTCAAAGCGTCCTGGGCGAAGAAGCGCGGGATCAAGCACGTCCGGGCGGTTGGTCGCGGCCATGACGATGACTTTCTCGGTCGGATCAAATCCGTCCATCTCCACAAGGATCTGGTTGAGCGTCTGCTCGCGCTCGTCATTGCCTCCTCCGGTGCCTCCGCCGCGCACGCGTCCAACGGCATCGATTTCATCTACGAAAATAATGGCAGGCGCGGAGCGCTTGGCTACCTGGAACAGATCACGGACGCGGGAGGCTCCCACACCCACGAACATCTCCACGAACTCGGATCCTGAAATGGAGAAGAACGGCACGCCAGCCTCTCCTGCAACCGCGCGTGCAAGCAGGGTCTTACCGGTACCGGGAGCACCCATGAGGAGGATTCCTTTTGGAATGCGTGCGCCGATATCAAGGAACTTTTTCGGGTTCTTGAGGAAGTCCACGATCTCCATGAGCTCTTCCTTCGCCTCTTTGGCACCGGCGACATCAGCAAACGTGACGCGCTGGTTGGAATCAGAGGGATCCGTCATACGTGCCTTGCTCTGCCCGAAGGTAAAGGCCTGCATGCCCGCTCCCTTTACCTGGCGGGCGAGGAACCAGAACAGTACGCCAAGGAAGATAATCGGAATGGCAATCGGAAGAAGCGTCGCGAGCCAGAAGCGCCAGCCGGTTTCTCCGGTGATGTTGACGTTCACTTTGGAAAGCTCCTCCGGCGTCGTGCCGTAAGCGGCAAGCGTCTCAGGAAGCCCGGTCTCAGGGCTCTTCATCGACTCCTTCTTCGTTCCGTCGGCGTAGGTAAGCTTGAGGGTGTTCCCTTCCACCTCGATCGCAGTGACCTGGCCGCTCTTCACATCATTTGCTGCCTGTGACAGCGCGATTTTCTTATCCTCCGTATGGGTTGAAGTCAAAAGCGTGTACGCGCTCATGAGAATCAGGAATACGAGGATGGTCGAAAGGAGATTTCCGGTGAAGCTCGGGCGTCCCGGAGACGGCAATAATCCGCGCCCGCCGCGTGAGCGAGAGCCTGCCTTCCGTCCTTTCTTTGGGGACGGCCCTTCCTTGCCTGTAGGCGCCATAGTAAAAGACACTATACAATAGGAGGGTAGGTTATGAAACCGAATGCATTACTTATAGAGAACAAGAAAGCGCGCATGCGCTTCACCATACTCGAGACATTCTCGGCAGGAATCGAGCTATCTGGTGCTGAAGTGAAAGCGCTCCGCGAGAAGCACGGCTCCTTTGAAGGCGCGCGCGTCGTCGTTCGCGGCGGCGAGGCGTATCTGGTCGGCATGACCATCCCTCCGTACCAGGCAAGTAACACCGCAAAGAGCTACGACCCGGAACGCACGCGCCGGCTCCTTCTCAAAAAAGCAGAAATCGCGCAGCTCTCCGATGCTGAATCTAAGAAGGGCTTGACAGTAGTGCCAATTGAGTTGTATAATAATAAGTACGTAAAAGTGCGCGTGGCCATCGTGAAGGGCAAAGGCAAGGCAGACAAGCGTGAGGACTTGAAACGCCAGGAAGCCAAGCGTGATATTGAACGGGCGCTGCGCCGTAAGTGACCGCTCCCGGAAAGTGCGTTCTGGTAGAATGCTTTTTCCGGGGGTGACCGGTTTTGACGGTCTGCTCTTTGACAGACGTGCGACGCGGTGGAAGATTGTTGACCACCTTAATCTCGCAATCACCCAAACTTGCCAAGAATCTCTTTGCAAGCGTAAAGTCTCCGTACTTTGTTGCGTCTGACTTTGCGTTCGTTCCGGTTCGCGCCTAACGGCCCTTTCCCGAACGACATCCGACCGGTTCAGTTCTCGTAGTGTCCGGCCCGGGTGGAATCATCTATGAGATCGGTGCGCGTCCTCCCGAACGCGTTCCCTAAATAAGGGATCTGACAGGAGTGGTTTCGTCTTGATTCCTCGCACCCTGTCGTAGTATCTAATCAAGACTACGCGTCGTAGAGTCGCTGTCGAAGACGGATTCGGACGGGAGTTCAATTCTCCCCACCTCCACAAATAATAAAACAACGGCCAGCACATGCTGGTCGTTGTTTTTATCTTGCTACATGAGCGATTAAAGTAACAACCGCAAAAATAATCACACACAGAATGAGAGCGACGAAAGGAAGTACTAGAGGCGCCCAAACAAATGCCTTTTGAAGAATTGTGCGCTCAATACGAACCCGCCACGCTTCAATTGCCCCTATGAGTAATAGAATTGCTACCAGCCCCCAAGCGCCAACATACGCTAAATCTGCCCACGAATGCCAGCTACTTATCACAGCATGATCCCACATCCATCCAAACCACAAAACGGCGAGAAGTAATATTGCAGTTATGAAGTAAAAAACAGAAAGGACCTTATAACTTTTTCCGTTCATATTGTTAAGTATAGCCGTTGTGCTTTTTATAAGTTCGTATGTGTTGATAATGTACGCCTCAGTCCAGTTCCAACTTTCTGTCAGGGTATCCACTAAAACAAGAAGGCACTGCTGTGCCTTCTTTTATCTATGGAATGATCACCGTCGCGCGCCGCTCCCCCACGCTCACGAGCGAACCGGGGAAATGGAGCATATGGTGGAACCCGTCTTCCTTTTTCATCTTGGGAGAGACGAAGACGATCGCGGACAACACTGCATTCTCTTCAGGCTTAAGGAACACCAAATCTTTCGGATACACGCGCATGAGCTTATGCGAGCGCGCGGACGTATAGGAAAGCTCGTAGGCCGGCTCCCGCCCGTGGTACTGCCCCTTGTAGATGCCACCCTTTGAATTGCGGTATCCGTGCCGTTCGTTAAGCGGCATGTAGACCAGGCCGCTTGCAAGCGGCACGTAGGGAGTGGTGCGCGCGTGTATCTGCGCGAACAAGACTTCGATCGTGTCGGGATTGAGTTTGTATTTTGCACAAAGCTCCGTAAAGAGGTCCGGCTGCATATAGCCCACGCGGCAGCCCTGCCGCTCATGTATGTCATGCGTAAAGAAGGGGTTCTCGCCCAGATCCTTCTTCGTGGTATGGGTCATGCGATGCTCCACGTCCCAGAGGAACTTTTCAATGGCAGGAAGCGGTCTGTGTTCGGGGTTGAGCATGGTGGTAAAAAGAAACGCCCTCCGGTTGGAGGGCGTTTGTGGATTCATGTGATGTACGTTCGTTATGTACTAGATCGCATGGACCAACCCCTCCGAGTGGTGCGGAAGTGCCAAATGAACATACGCTTGGTGGTCAATGAAAACATGTGAGAGTAGTGTACCGGAAAAAGCAGTAATGAGTCAATTATTTAGGCGCGAGCGCGAGCACCTTCTCAAGCACCTGCTTCGGATCGTAATCGCTCTTAATAAGGTATTCCTTCGCACCGAGCGCAAGTCCCTTCCGCTTGTCCTCCTCCCCGGAGAGGTTGGTGAGGAGCACCACGGGAATATTCTGGAGTTCGGGTTTCTTCTTGATCTCCGTCAGCACCTCGAAGCCGTTCATCTTGGGCATCATGATGTCGAGCACGATGACTGCGGGCTTCGGATTCATGCCGGAGAGTTTGATGAGCGCCTCCTCGCCGTCTTTGGCGACCTCAAGCGTGTGACCGGCAAGCGTAAAGACGCGCTCATAGAGGCGAAACATGAACTTGTCGTCTTCGGCGATGAAGAAGGTTGCCATAGGTAAAAGAATATCAGGCCTGTGAGGCGATCGGAAGCGTAAAGGAGAACACGCTGCCCTTCCCGAGCGTACTCTCCTCAAGGACCACCTCCCCTCCCATGGCATTCATAATGAGTTTTGAGATATAGAGCCCGAGGCCGGTGCTCTGGGACGCCCCGCGCGCGAGCATGTCTTCACCGGCCTGCTGGAACTTCTGGAAGAGGCGATTCTGGTTTTCAGGAGAGATGCCCACGCCTGTATCAATCACACGCACTTTCACCTTCTTGCCCTCTACCGTCGCCTCGATCCGCACGCTTCCTTCTTCGGTGAACTTGATGGCGTTTCCAATCAGGTTATCAAGCACCTGTATGGTGCGGTCGCAATCACCGAAGACCATAGGAAGGGTTACCGGCGTGAACGAAAGCGTAAGTCCCTTTTCGGCTGCGAGTTCCGAGAGGCTGTGCACGACTTCCTCGATCTGCTTTGCAAGATCGAATGATTGCTGCTTGATTTCGAGCTTTCCCTGTTCAAGGCGCGAGATCTGGAGGAACTCGTTCACCATGGAGATGAGGCGCGCGCTTGAGGCGTTGATATCCTCAAGCATTGCTTTCATCTCCTTATCGGGAAGACGGTCTTTATAGGTATCAAGGAGAAGATTGGTGTTGCCGCGAATGGCCGTGAGCGGCGTGCGCAGTTCATGGGAAGCGATGGAGAAGAACTCCTCGCGGCTGCGCTGCATCATCTTCGCGTCCGTCACGTCCTCGATAAGGAGCACGTAGCCGATCACCGTTCCCTGCTCTTCCTTCACCCCTTCGGTTGCAAAGATAGGGGCGCAGAGAACGCGCAGGAGCCGCGTGCCGTACGGGATATCGGTCTTTTCCCCGGGCACTTGTCGAGCGATGGATTCCTCGCAGAAGGTCGAGAGGTCAAAGGAGGAACCGAATGCCTTTGCGATATCCACGATGCGCCGCGGAGGCTCGGGGAGATTCAAGATGCGGGTAAGCGACGGGTTGCGAAGAAGGATCGTGCCGTCCACGCCGGAAATCACGAACCCGAAGGCAAGACTGTTGATCGAAGCAAGCAGGCGCGCCTTCTCCTCGGAGAGTTCCTTGGTCCGGATCTTAACGATGTCTTCCGCCTTGTCCTTTCCACGCTTCACCTCCTCAAGAAGATTCTTGGTCTCTTCGCGAGAAGCAGAGAGCCAGCCGAGCATCTGGTTGATCTGTTCTGCCAGTTTCCCGATCTCATCCATCACTCCTCCGCGCACCCGTATGGAAAGATCCTGGTCGTCATTAATGGCGTCCACGTCGCTCGTGAGCCTTACGAAACGCGCGATCACCAGCCGCTCGAGGAGCCAGAGGATGGCGGCGCCGAAAAGAATGAGCGCGAGCGCGCTGATGCCCATGAATATATAAAAGGTAAGTAATCCTTGGGTATAGACGGGACGCGCCGTCTCTACGCGAAGAATGAGGGCGGGATTTCCATCAATGCCGTTTAGGACCGAATACCCGACGATGGAGTCTTTGGTTATCGGCTCGATCACCTGTCCAGTACTCAAGAGCTTTGCTTTCGCAAGCAGTACGTCATGGGGGAGGTACGCCCCGTTATACGGAAACGCCTTCATGTTGAGATGCGTGATCTCGGCGAACTCGGCAAGTTTCTTGGCATCAAGATACCGCAGGAAGGTGAGCGACCCTGTGCTTGGTCCCTTTCCTTCGCTGGTACGCAGCGGAAGGGACACCATGATCGCCGGGCCGTCGGGGAACAGAACAACGCCCTTGGTGGAATCACTGAGCTCGGGATGATGCAGAAGCTCTGGGTGCGCCACGAGATAGGAGGCAACACTTGATGAAGCGACTTCCTCGCGCTTTTCGATATCCACCGTCATCAGCTTGAAGACCTGCTCGTTCGGATCACTCCAGACCATCGCGTTGATATCGAGGTTGGCGAGTCCGGTCGCATACATCGTGTCCGTTATCCATTGTTCGTCCCGGGTTTTGGCATATTCGTACGCCTCGTCCCACGCCGCCCAATCGGAGAGCTTGATCATCTGCTGGTTGGAGAATTCGGAAATGGCGTCGTTAGCGCGGCGCAGGTCTTCCACCATGGCTTCCCGCTCAATGTCGAGATAGCTTTTCAGTAGCAGTCCGGTGGTACTGACGTAGATGGTGATGGAGAGCGCGACGACACTCACAATCACGGTGAGAACGATCTTGGCGCGGACAGAAAGGGGTTTTGGGGTAGTCACGATGAGCTCCCTTGATTTTACTCCCCCCTGCCCTACGAAGGCGGCCCTTTCCCCATCCTCATGAAGTCTTCATCTTTCTTCCTATATGGTGCACCCGGGAGTTATTAATCAGTCAATCTCTATGGATAAAAAGGAAGCACGCACAGCATGGATTATCGCGGGTATCCTCGCAGTCCTTCTCGTTATTGCAGTCGTCTTTTGGATGAACGCAAAGAAGGATCTCGATACGGTACTTAGCGAAGGAAAGGAAGATATTACGGTACTTCGCGATCGAATCGCGGTTGACTGTAAGGGCACCGATCAGGCAAGCAAGGATCGCTGTTCAGACAACCTCGACAAGCTCTCTAACGTCCTTAAGGAATTCTCCAAGGACGTGGAGAAGGCTCCGGAGCCGGACACCACGGACGGCACCGCACAGCCGCAATAATAAAAGGCCCCGATCGGGGCCTTTTTTAATTGACGCTCTCCAACGTATCGGGCTGGCGTTCAATATCCTTCTTCCGCTCGTACCAGCCCTTGTCATCAAGGAGGCTCAGTGTGTTCTGAAGCTTCTGATATCGCTTTTTGTAATCGCGGAACGTCCTGAGCACGGCAGTGTGGAGGTCGCTCGTATACCCGGCAGTTGGATGCTGCCGTATAAGTTTCGTAAGTTCCTCTTGGATAGAGGGTGGCCATTCTTCGGTTGAAATGAACTCCTGTATGACTTGCTCTTTGGACTTGAGCAAAAGCTCCTTCTTCGTCTCAGATCGTTTGAACGTTTCAACAAGGCGACCAAGCAGAGATATCATCCGTGCGTTTTCGACCAAAGAGGTGGTGAGAGTGGTATCAAATTCGCGATAGCTTCCCGCCTCCTCGGCGATTTCCGCACGCTCCTCAAAGTCGTTAAGCCGTTTTATCTCTGGACGATGTTTCTTAAGAGCGGCCATGACTCCCGAAGGGCGCGCAAGGCGTTTCATTGCAGCTGTTGCGGTAAGAATGGTAGGGCGCTTCTTTACTGATGGATCAGCTGGCAGCCTAATTTGAGTGGAGAAACGTTTGTACTCACCCCACACCGTATCGGGAAAGATACGAATCGTGTGGTTATAGTCATTTTTTACGGCGATAAGTGCTTTTTCAAATGTATCGGTGGCTCCTTTTAGCTCTTTCACTCGACTCTCAATACCGGCAATGAAATCTATGTTCGGCACAAGCTCGGAAGAGATAGCAGGATCTGAAAGCTGCGCAAGAACCGCATCCATGCCTTGCGTAACATTCTCAAGCGCTTGTTCGAGTGTTTCAGTTGCAACGGTCAGATGGAGGTACTTGTTCTTGAATTCTTCTATCTGCGTAAGGCGTTTTATTTGTATGTTTTCGACCGTACGACGAATAAGAGGCATATCAAACGCCGCGCGCACTTCTTGTTTCCAGGCGCTCAACTTTTCCTTGATGTCTTCCTTCACGACATTCCATCTCTGGTCATGATCGTCCCATCCGTCCTCAAGACTGGTATGTGGAGGGAGATTGAGCTTTGCGTTTGCGCGTTCGGTATAGGTCGCCGTTTTCCCCGCGAGCATTATGCGGCGCGAGACAGTGAATTCTTTTTTCAATTCGGACAGCAATGGCTTAAGCGGCAAGGCATTATGTTCTACCATCGACAGCATGCCGAGTGCTTTTCGCATATCCCATACAGTCAGCGAGATTTTATCGAGTTGGGTCAGTTTCTGCCCAGAATCGTAGCCACCCTCCCATTGATTATGCGGACGGCTACTTCCTTGGTTAGCCTTTTCTCTTGCCCGCTTGAGAGCTTCTTCTCTCGCCAATTCCGCGCCTTCACGACGGACCATACGGCGCGCAGCCTGTAATCGGGCCCGCTCACGTGCAGCATTGAGGCCCGATCTTTCTCTATTAAAGGACGATGCTCCTTCAGCCATAATGGTCGAATTTTATCATAGAGGGAGGTATACTCCCTACGTACGCCTATGCTACACAATCAATACACACAGACTTGGTCTGGTTTTACGGGATAACTCCACACCCGGTTTCTTGCCGGACTCCGTGCGCCTCTATGCGCTTTATTTTCTTGTAATCATTCACACATGAATCAGTTATCAGATTCTGCGTTCCGAAAACTATTGATCGCCCTTGCGGTCTACATTACGTCGTTGCTTGCAGCGAATACGCTCGGCATTAAGATCATGCCGTTCCTGTTCGGCTCCCATCTCTCCGTCGGTGTCTTCATGTTCCCGGTCGTCTTCCTTATGACCGATGTCGTCGGAGAAGTGTACGGAAAGAAGATCGCGAAGTACTTCGTGCTTGCCGGTATTATCTCGACAGCGCTCTTCATCCTCTACAATCTGATCTCCGTTATCGCCCCATGGGCGCAGGAAGGCATGTGGGTGCAGGCGAGCTACGACCAGGTCTTCGGGTTCTCCTTCCGCTTCGCGATCGCATCCCTTATCGCGTACGCCGTCGGCGAATACCAGGACGTCATCTCGTTCTTCTTCTTCCGCAGGAAGCTCGGGGAGAAATCAGGATTCTGGCTCCGCTCCCTGCTCTCGAACGTCTGGTCCCAGCTCTTCGATACCGTGCTCTTCACAATGATCGCGCTCTACGGCGTGTACCCTAATAACGTCCTCCTGTCGATCATGGCAACCTGGTGGGTCTTCAAGATCATCATGGGCCTTCTCTACACCCCGCTTGCCTATGTCGGCATTCACCTGCTAAAAGACAAGAATGGAGGTCAGACCAGTTAAGACCCGCATCTTCAAAGAGGGCGAGAACCTCGTCGACTTCATTGTCGCGCATATTCCGCGCGTCAAAGAAGGAACGATCCTCGTCGTCACTAGTAAGATCGTCGCGCTTGCCGAGGGTCGCACGCTTGAAATCAAGGACGAGCACACCCGGGAGGAAGCCATCAAGAGAGAAGCGGACTTCGCGATCCAGACCATGTATACCTGGCTTACGCTCAAGGACGGACTCCTCATGTCGAGCGCGGGCATTGATGAATCGAATGCAAATGGAAAACTGATCCTGCTTCCGAAGGACAGTTTTGCGACCGCCTCTAAGCTGCTTCGTGAGCTTAAGAAGCGGTACAAGGTGAAGAAGCTCGGTGTGCTTATCACCGACAGCCGCGTGCTCGCGCTCCGTGCCGGAGCCGTCGGAGTCGCGATGGGATACGCCGGCTTCCGCGGCATCCGCGACTACCGCGGCACACCGGACATGTTCGGGCGCATGATGAAAATCTCACGGAGCAACATCCCCGACGCCCTTTCCTCCGCTGCGGTCCTGGTGATGGGCGAAGGCAAGGAACGCCAGCCGCTGGTGGTGGTGACGGGGCTTCCGGTTGAGTTTGTGGAGCGCACCAACCGCACAGAGACCATTATCCCCCCGGAACACGATATGTACCGCCCGTTTTTCGAGGAAATCACCAAGAAACAGGGCAAAAAGAAACTCGCGCCCTATAAGCGCCCGCGGCCCCGCCGAAGGTAGCAAGTAGGCCCTCTTCGTGCTACAGTCCTCTCACACGTGGCGACTACTGAAAAGGTACGAATAAACCGGGAGATTACCGCTCGAGAACTCCGGGTGGTCGGGGCTCAAGGAGAAAACCTTGGGGTCCTTCCCCTTTCCGAGGCCCTCAAGGCGGCCGAGGCGGCCTCCATGGACCTCATCGAGATCTCGCCAAACGCCGTCCCTCCCGTTGCGAAAGTGATGGATTATGGTAAGTTTCTCTACGAGCTGAAGAAGAAGGAGGGCGCTGCCAGGGCTAAGGCCAAGGTCTCTGAGACCAAGGAAGTCCAGATAAAGGTGGGTACCGGCGAGAACGACATGCGGTTAAAGGCCAAAAAGGCCTCCGAATGGCTCGCCGAAGGTCATCGGGTACGCGCCGAACTCTTCCTCAAGGGCCGCTACAAGGGGATGGATGAGAAATTCCTCAAGGAGCGGCTCGAGAAGTTCCTTCTCCTCATCCCGTACGCGTACCGTGTCGCCGAGCCGATCACGAAGTCGCCGAAGGGATTCGCGGGCATTATCGAACGCGATCCGAAGGCAGCAAAGGTAGCGGCACCAAAAGAAGACACACCACAACCATGAAAACGAATAAGTCATTCTCAAAGCGAATCCGCGTGACCCGTAAGGGCAAACTTGTCGTACGCAAGTCGGGACAGGACCATTTCAATGCAAAGGAGCGCGGCAACACCAAGGGCAACAAGAAGCGCGCCCAGGCTCTTCAGCTTGGCACCGGTCTTCGCCGCCGTTTCCTCCCGGGAGCGCCGAACAAGAACAAATAACTTTTAATATATGCCACGAGTAAAAGGAGGAGTCATCAGTCTCAAGCGCCGCAGGAACGTCCTCAAGCGCGCAAAGGGATACCGCCACGGTCGCTCTAAGAAGGAGCGCGCAGCCAAGGAGTCTCTTGTTCACGCTGGAAAGCAGGCCTTCGCCCACCGCCGCGACAAAAAGAACGACATGCGCAGCCTTTGGATCGTTCGCTTGAATGCCGCCGTCCGCGATAACGGCCACAAGTCCTACAGCACCTTCATCGCAAAACTTAAGAAGCAGGGCATCATGCTCGATCGCAAGGTCCTCTCAACCCTTGCCGAGAAGAACCCCGAGGTCTTCGCGAGAATTGCAAAGAAAGTAGCGTAAGAGAAAAAGCCCCGAAAGGGGCTTTTCGTTATCCTTCAATCAAGCGAACCGAGCCCGGCACGACCTCTATGCGAAGCGGGTCCCCGGTCGGAGGGTAATCACCGATAAGGACGTTATCGATAAGCACGTACGGGAAGAGTCCGCAGTACGCGCCAATAAACTTCTCTCCCCTTGAGACAAGGTACTTATTCGTTAGATAGCTACGCCAGGTTGCTTCGTCATACCCAAGCTGGTAGTACGTGGTTCCATTGGCTTCCCACGTATGAAGCTTGCAGATCTTCCTGAATTCGGTCTCATCCATCTCAGAGCCGTAGTGTTCGCCGCTGCCGTCGTCGTCTCGTACACCGTAGAGATTCTCCTCCATGGAAACGCCGGGGGAATAATAATGGACACGGAGCAATGGTTCTGTATTACCAGAGTCATACACGTAATAGACATCACCCGAGTACCAGTCAAATTCAATTCGATCTGGGTACGGTGCAATACCCGAGCCCCATGTGTAATCACTCACGATCAGACCAAGCGTCTTGTTTGAAAACGGCGTGATGGTAAGGAATTTCTCGGCTGTATTGAAGTAAGGCGTTTCCGGATCAGCCGGTGGAACAAAGCTTGAGCTCGTATGATCTTTCGCCTCCTCCATGGCAGTCGGATGAGTACCGAAAGCGCTGAGGTTGATGAGGCCACTGCTTACCGCATAGCCAATACCTGCGAGAACAAGAATGACTCCTAGGATAATAAATAATTTCATAAGAAAACTATACCGCGTTTATTCTTGTGCAGTACCCATGCGGGCGACCTTTTCCTTTGTTATCTCCCACACGTCCGCCTTCCCCGGGACGATGGCCCGCACGCCCAGATAGTCATGGATGCGCTGCGCAAGAAAACGTGAGGACGCAGGTTCTCCAAGGGTTACAAAGAAATTCTTCGTCCGCGGCAGGCATTTCTGTGCGAAGGTAAGCAGTCCATCTCGATCCGCGTGCCCCGACCAACCATGCAGGGTTTCTATATGTGCCCTGACATTGATATCCCTTCCCTCAATGCGTACGTGCTTGGCGCCATCTTGAAGCATACGACCGGGGCTCCCCGGTGCCTGGTATCCCACCATGATGAGCGTGGTCTTCGGATCCGGAAGATACATATGTTCCCACTTCCCTATGCGCCCGCCATGGCTCATACCGGCGCCCGCGATGATGATCTTCGGGTTCTTGATGCCTTCAATCGTTGCAGATTCCTCGCGTGTCTTGGTCATGCGGAGGAATGGAAAGTTAAAGAGATCGTGCTCCCGCTTAAGTTCATCCTGCGCTTCGGGCTTGAAGAACTTCGCTCCGTGCTTGCGGTAGATATCGGTGACCTCGATCGCGAGCGGAGAATCCAGGAAAACCGGCACCTGCGGCAGCGCGCCTGATTCCATGAGATTGGAGAGCTCGTAGAGCATGAGCTGGGTGCGCTCTATAGAAAACGAAGGGATAAGAATAGGCCCTCCACGCTGAAGCGCTGCCTTGATGGTATTCGTAAACTTCTCTACCCGGTGCTCCTTCTCAGGGTTGGTACGGTCTCCGTAGACGCTTTCGATCGCTATAGCATCAGCGTCCGGAATCGGCTCGGCGTCAGGCAGAAGCGGCGTCGGGGAGTTCCCTATATCGCTCGTAAAAGCCATTGAAACTCCTGTATTGTCCGTAAGACGGACGCTCGCTCCCCCGAGGATGTGGCCCGTGTCCCGCAGAAGAAGGGAGAGGTCGTTTGCAATCTTGATCTCCGTTCGGTAGTCAATCACCTTGATAAGCAAGAGAAATGCATTGACGTTGTCCTGCGTGTAGAGCGGAGCGAGATCCCTCGCAGCTGCATTGTGCCCGAGGATATTTGCGCTATCACGGAGCATTACTTCCGCGATATCGCGCGACGGTGCCGTCATGTAGATCGGTCCTGTGTATCCTTCCTTTACAAATCGGGGCGCTCGCCCGATGTGATCGAGATGCGAGTGCGTGATGATAAGTGCATCAATCGTTTTCGGATCGTACGGAAACGGATCATACGCGCAGGATTCGCAGTAATCCTTTCCCTGCTCGATGCCGCAGTCAACCAATACTTTGCTTTTCTCGCTCTCAACGAGGAAGTTCGATCCCGTAACGATGCCCGCACCGCCGTAAAAGGTTACGCGGAGCGCCATATCGTAAAGCGCGCAGCACTGTAGGCAGCCAACGCACCGAGCGTTCCCATCAGTAAGTCGAGCGCGGTGTCAAAAGCGTAATTTGATTTGTGTGCGATCCCGAGCATGTATTCCAATATCTCCCATCCCACAAAGACACAGGTAGTGAGAGCAAGAAAAATGAGAGATTTCCTGCTTGGAAAGAATCCGACTAGGAATGATCCGAGGGCGAGTCCTCCAAGAAAATGCATCGGGACATCAAACCAAACATAGCGCCAATACAGATAGTCATTGAGTGCCCAGACCTGTAGTCCAAGGAGAGCGGTGCTAAATATAAGCGCTATAAGGAGCCATGAAATACGCATATGCGCTACTGTATCACGAGAAAACCCCGCAGCGCGGGGTGTTTTCGTAGAGCCATCCCCCACGGCAACTTTTAAGTGCCAGGTGGGTGTCCGCATCGCGAGAGTCGGAACCGAAGTTCACCATCATGCGAGATATAAGACTCCCGTAGGGAAAGCAAGTTGCGTTTTAAAGAATGGCTCCGTCTTTAAGTATACTCCTCCCGTATGAAGAGCAAGTGGATTACTCAAGAATGCCGTCGAGATTGACGTCGTAGAGAATCTGTTCGCCAACGACGCTGTAGTTAAGCAGTTCTCCCTCGGAAATCCAGAGCTTGATCTCGCGAAGCGCTTCCTCTGGCGCGTCAGAGCAGTGGATAAGGTTGCGGACCGCGCGATCATCAATTGCCGCGATGTCATAGGAGTCGAGAGTGAGGTCTCCGCGAATGGTGCCGACGTCAGAGGTCGAAGGCTCGGTGCCCCCAACAAGCTTCTTCACCACGGCGACCGCCTGGTTGCCTTCAAGCACCATCACCGCGACCGGGCCGCAGGTCATGAACTTCACGAGGGCGCGGATGATGTCCTTGCCGTACTCGATTGCCTCCTTATCAACTGACATCCCCGCTGCTTTGCGCGACTCAGCAATGCCTGCACCCTTCTTCTCAAACCACGCATCGTCCTTGCCGTAGTGCTCCCAGAGCTTCTTCTCATCGAGCATACCGAGCTTGAGATAGACGATCTTGAGTCCTGTCTGCTCGAAACGGTTAATGATGTTGCCGATGAGGCCGCGCTGGACGCCATCAGGTTTAACGATCACGAAGGTACGCTCTTTCTTTGGGTGCGGAGTTGCCATAAGTCTCTATAGTAAAAAATCGCTTTCGCGCTTATATGAGAGGAGTATAGCGTAGTCGGGGAATCACGCCACTTCACTCGGGCGGCGGGTAATTACGAGCGTCCGCTCCTTCTCAACGAGGATCGTGTGCTCGAAATGCGCTGAGATAGATCCATCCTTGGAGCGATAGGTATATCCATCCGGCGCGAGCACTACCGATGCCTTCCCCGCGTTTGCGATCGGCTCGAGCGCAAGCACCATGCCCTCCTTAATTTCCGGTCCCGTGCCTGCGACGCCCACGTTAGAGATCCACGGCTCCTCATGCACCGCGCCTCCAACGCCATGGCCGCCAAGCACCTTCACGACAGAAAATCCCGTTCCCTTGAATGCGCGCTCCGTCGCGTTTGAAATGTCACCGATGCGATTACCGGGGCGCGCTGCTGCAATTGCCGCTTCAAGTGAAGCCCGTGTCGCCTGCATCAAGCGCTTCGCCTCATCGCTCACGTTCCCTACGGCAACCGTGACCGCGGAATCAGTGACAAAGCCTTTATGTATCAAACCAAGATCAAGCGAGACGATGTCTCCTTCCTTGAGAACGCGAGGTGCTTCGTTCGGGATGCCGTGCACCACCTCGTCGTTCACCGAAACACAAAGCGTCGCAGGATACGGACGGCTCGCGCGGTCCGGCTGGTAGCCGAGGAAGGCCGGTACATCCCCGCCCTCGCGGATCAGCTTCTCGGAAAGCGCATCGAGTTCAGCAGTGGAGACGCCCGGGGCGACGATCTTCGCCGTCTCCTCAAGCACTACGCCCAACCGCCTCCCCGCTTCGATAATCCCTTCCCGTTCTTCCGGTGTTCGTACAATCATGCAATGCCTAGTTGCGCACGGATCTCGTCCTGGATCGCATTAATATCTCCTTCGCCGTTTACCTCGATAAGACGGTCTGCATGGCGGAATATCTCGATGGAAGGTTCCGTAAAGATGCGGTATTCATCAAGGCGCTTCTCGATTGCATGGTCGTCGGCGCGTCCGGAAACGGCGCGGCGCTTGGTGAGGCGGTCCATAATCTCCTCGTCGGAGACCTTCACATGCACGGCGGTGAAAGGGCGTCCAAGCCAATTAAGGACGTCAATGACCACTTTTGCTTCAGGCACCTTGCGTCCAAAACCGTCGAAGATCACGCCCTGGTCAACCGGGAGTTCAAGCGTTGATTTCTGGAAGAGGTACATGGCAAACCAGTCAGGAGCGAGAAGCCCCTGCTCAATCTCCTCGCGCATCTTGCGCCCTACCGGCGTCTCTTCTTTCATGAGCGCGCGGAAAAGGTCGCCCGAGGCGATGGTCTTCCATCCGGTCTTTTCTGCGAGAAGCGTAGCCTGCGTACCCTTGCCGCTTCCCGGCTTTCCGATGAGTAAAACGGTGTTCAAATCCATATCACCGCTACTGTAGCACAGGAACGAATCTTAGTATTCGCTCAAAGACACCTGCGCATCGATCTTGCGAATGAGATCGAGAAGCACCGTAACCGCAATGATGAGTGCCGTACCGCCGACGAGAATGGCGGTAACGCCGGTAAGTCCCTGGACGATGAACGGAATGACGGCAATCAAACCAAGGAAGAGCGCGCCGGGGAGCGTAACGCGGGAGACCACGTTGCCGATGTAGTGCTCGGTCTCGCGTCCTGGACGCACGCCCGGAACGAAAGCGCCGGACTTCTGGAGATTCTCTGCCACCTTCTTTGGCTCAAACGTAATCGAGGTGTAGAAGAAGGTGAACATCACGACGAAGACGAAGTAGACGGCGCCGTGCGCAAACGCGTTAGACGAGAAAGCGGTGTAGCCTGCGATCCATGGATCAAGGCCTCCGACGCCGATTGCCGAAAGGCCGGTCAAGATGACCTGCGGCAAGAGGACAAGCGAAAGACCGAAGATGATCGGCATCACGCCAGCCTGGAGAAGGCGAATCGGCAGGTAGGTGGCAGCGCCACGGGTGGCCGCCCCTCGTACCTGGCGCGCGTAGGCAATCGGAATGGAGCGCTCTGCTTCAGAGACAGTGACCACCGAGTAGATCGCGACCATGGCAAGCACAAAGAAACCGAGGTAGGCAGGAATGTTTGCCGCGCTTGCGGTGAACAAGAGCTGGGAGATGCCCGAAGGAATGCGCGAGACGATACCCGCGAAGATGATGAGCGAGACACCGTTGCCGATGCCGAACTCGGTGATGAGTTCTCCAATCCACATAAGGAACATGGAGCCTGCCGCAACGAGCATCACGTTTACTGCGAAAGCAAACGGGGTAAGCGCGGTGGTGACGCCCTGGCTCTCAAGAAGAGAGAGGAAGGCGACGGCCTGGAGGATCGCGATAGGAATCGTGATGACGCGGGAGATGGCGATGAACTTCGTGCGGCCCGCCTCACCCTCTTCCGAGTACATGTTCTTCACCTGCGGAATGATCACGGTCGCAAGCTGCATGATGATGGAGCCCGTAATGTAGGGGCCCACGCCGAGCATCACGATCGAGAGGTTCGAAAAGCCGCCTCCGGAGAAGACGTTCAAGAGGCCGAAGAACTGGTTGTTTGAAAAGAACTGCTGGAGCGCGAACGGATCGACGCCCGGAATCGGGATAGCAGCGAGGAAACGGAAGAGCGCGAACGCGCCGAGGATGAACAGGATGCGGAAGCGGAGTACGGGATCCCCGAAGATGAGTTTAAGCTTCCTGAAGAAGGTACTAAGCATTGAGGATGGAGCCGCCTGCCTTCTCGATTGCGGCCTTTGCAGAAGCGGAAGCGCTCACACCCGAAAGCGAAAGCTTCTTGGTGAGCTCGCCTGCGCCGAGAATCTTGATAGCCGGCACACGGCCTCCGCGCGTCGAAATGATGCCCTTCTTGATGAGGACTGCCGGGGTGACGGTGTCGCCTGCCTCAAACGTAGCCTCAAGGACGGCGAGATTCACCGGCTTTGCGATCACGCGATCAAGGCGCACGGTGCGAGAACGGTTCTTTCCGTGACCGCGGAGCTTCGGAAGCTTCTTGATGAGATCGCGCATCTCAGGGCGCATCTTGCGGCCTGCGCGCGCCTTCTGGCCCTTGGTACCGCGACCAGAGGTCTTGCCGCGCTTTCCCCCGCGTCCGACGCGGGCCATCTTGATGCGAGCGGTCTTTGGTTTGAGTGAGTTGGTTTGCATACGAAAAGAGGTTATCCCTTGAGGCTCTGGAGCGCCTTCACGGTCGCGCGAGCGATAGTGAGCTTGTTCTTCGAGCGGGTGAGGATCTTGGTGACCACGTCTCCGACGCCAGCAAGCTCAAGCACGGTGCGCATTGCAGAACCGGCGACGAGACCGCGGCCCGGAGAAGGAATGATGGAAAGCGTGGTGGTGCCGTAGGTGACGGATACGTCATGGCGGATAGAACCGCTCTTGGTGCGAGGAATGGTGACGAGGTGCTTGCGTGCGTCACGCGTTGCCTTATCAATCGCGAGCGCAGTGTCCGCTCCCTTTCCGATACCAACGCCCACGCGGCCCTTCCGGTCTCCGATGACAATGACGACTGAGAAGGAGAAACGGCGACCTCCGCCCATCACACGAGCAACGCGACGCACATCGACGGTGACCTGATCGAACTCAGAGCGCTCGCGCTCGCGGCGTTCGCGAGGGCGACCTCCGCCACGGCGGTCGTTGCGGCGGCCTCCGCGCTGCGGAGCCTCTGGCTTTGCCTCGACAGGAGCAACTTCAGGCGCTGCGCCCTCTACCTTTACTTCGTCCATAGTGTTTGTGTCGGCCATAGTATTAGAAAGAAAGTCCGCCTTCGCGTGCGGCGTCAGCCAAGGCCTTCACCTGAGCAGCGTAGGCGTAGCCTCCGCGATCGAAGACAATCGCCTTCACGCCCTTGGCGGTTGCGCGCTCTGCGATTGCCTTCCCGACTGCAGCAGCCTGCTTGCCGAGGGAGCCCGGGAACTCGCGGCCGTGCGCGGCAACCAGCGTCGTACCAGTGTCATCATTGATGACCTGCGCGGAGATGAAACGGTTCGAGCGGAAGATCGCAAGGCGTGGGCGCTCTTCAGTGCCTTTGATCTTTGCACGCACGCGCGCATGGCGGCGGAGGCGGGACTGGTTTTTAGAAATGGTAGGCATACGAAATATTAGACGGCCTTCTTGCCCTGCTTGCGGCGGATAACCTCATCCTCGTACTTGATTCCCTTTCCGAGGTATGGCTCAGGCTTCTTCACCGCGCGGATCTCGGCAGCGAACTGGCCGACGGCCTGCTTGTCCGCGCCTTCAACCGTGATGATGTTCTTGTTGACCGCTGCGGTGATTCCTTCCGGAACGGCAAGCGTCACCGGGTGTGAGAATCCAACCGCGAACACGAGGTCCTTGCCCTTGAGCTCGACCTTGTAGCCGACGCCGGTAAGCACGAGGTTCTTCTTAAACGGCTCCTCGACTCCCTTGATCATGGTCTTCAAGTGCGCAGCAAAGGTTCCCGTAAGCGCATGCGCAAGGCGGGAAGTGTTCTTTGGCTTGATGACCACGCCTTCAGGAGTTACCTCAATGGAAAGAGAGGTGTGCACGTTGCGGGAAAGGGTCGCCTTCGATCCCTTCACGGTGAGTACGCCGTCAGCCGAGGTCACCTGGACCTTTCCTGGAATAGCAATCGGCTTTTTTGCGAGACGTGAGGCCATAATGATTTACCAAATTTCGAACAACTCTTCGCCGCCGGCCTTTACCTCACGCGCTTCCTTGTCTGCGAGGATGCCCTTCGGCGTTGAAAGCACGCGTGCGCCAAGACCGTTCTTCACGCTGTGTGCATCACGCGCAGAGACATAGAGGCGGCGTCCCGGCTTAGAAATACGCTTCACATCGTTAATCTTGTGAACACCGTTGACGTAGGCGAGCCCTACTTCAATCATCTTCTTGCCGCCCTTCTCGCGCACATCAACCGACTCGACGAACCCGAGTTCGCGGAGCTTCTTGGCGATGTCCTCAAGATGATTAGAGTGCGGCACGAGCACAGTGGAAGAGCCGATTGCCCCGGCGTTCTTAAGACGGATTATGAAATCTCCTACGCGGTCGCTTACCATGATGCTTTCTTTACGCCCGGGATCTTGCCCTGGCGGGCCATCTCGCGGAACTGGATGCGGGAGAGTCCGAAGGCACGGATGTACCCGCGGCCGCGTCCTGAGATGGAGCAGCGGTTCTTTACCCGTACCGGGGAGGAGTTCTTCGGAAGCTTCTGGAGGCCCTCGTAATCCCCTGCCTTTTTAAGGGCAGCGCGCTTGGCAGCGAAACGCGCAGCGAGCTTGATGCGCTTGTTGTTTCGGGCGAGCTGGGACTTTTTGGCCATAAGAAAAATAGCTCCGAGGAGCGTCAGATCAATGTATCAATTGCGGTACTCAGTGTCAAACAAACCCTTATTTTACGCCTTAAACGGCACACCGAGGTGCGTAAAGAAGGCTTCTGCTTCGGCTTTCGACTTAGCCGAGGTGACGATCGTCACCGCTACCCCGAACACGTCCTTGAGGTCCTCGTCCGAGGTCTCCGGGAAGATGGTGTGCTCCTTGATGCCGATGGTGATGTTGCCCATGTCATCAACCGTAGTCTTAGCGATGCCACGGAAGTCGCGGGTGCGCGGAAGAGCCACGTGGATGAGCTTATCGATGAAATCGAACATGCGGGAGCCGCGGAGCGTCACCTGGTAACCGACGATGTCGCCCTCGCGCATCTTGAACTGCGCAATGGAAGCTTTTGCCGGGCGCGGAGACGGCTTCTGGCCGGTGATACGCGCGAGACGATCCTCGATCAAGGCCTTCTTCTGCTTGTCCGCCTTTCCGACGCCGGAAGAGACGACGACCTTCTCGATACGAGGAGCCGCCATGCGGTTCTTGTAGCCGAAGGTATCGCTCATTGCCTCGAAGGCGGTCTGCTGTCGTTGTTTGGTCATCATAAAAGTTTATTTGAGGACGGTGTTGCTCTTCTTGGCAACGCGTACGAGGCGATTCTCCTGCATCTGGCGGCCGACGCGGGTCTGCTTCTTGGTGTCAGGATCGAGAAGCATCACGTTTGAAGCGTGAATGGTTGCCGGAGCATCAATAATGCGGCTCGTGGCATTCTTGCCCGAGCGACGAGTGTGGCGCTTCACCATGCCGACGCCCTCGATAAGGACGCGGTTGGTGGTTGGGTGCACGCGGAGGATCGCTCCTTCCTTTCCCTTGTCCTTGCCGGAAACGACAATGACATGGTCACCCTTCTTAAGTTTCATTTTGGTCTTAATAACCGGCATGCCCTTACGAGCGTTGCGCTTGCGGCGACCGGCGGCGTAGGACTTCTGTTTGGTATCGGTGTACTTTCTCATACTTAGACGACTTCAGGGGCAAGAGAAGCAATGTTCTGCCATCCGCGCTCGGTGAGCTCGCGAGCAACCGGACCGAAGACACGGTTTCCGCGAGGACCCATTTCCTTACCCTGCTTCTCGATGATGACGACTGCGTTGTCATCGAAGGCAATGTAGGAACCGTTAGCACGGCGGAACGGCTTCTTCTGGCGTACAACGACTGCCTTCACGACGTCCTTCTTCTTGGTTGCCTTGCGAGGCTCTGCGGTCTGGATGGAAATCACGACGACATCGCCGAGGCCTGCGTAACGGCGCTTGGATCCGCCGAGCACCTTGAACACGCGTCCAATCTTGGCGCCTGAGTTATCTGCAACGGTAACGATGGATCGGTCGTGAATCATAGAATTACTTGGAAGCGATCTTGAAGCGCTTCAGCTTTGAAAGCGGGCGGCACGCGACGATGGTGACGGTGTCCCCTACCTTTACGGTGTTGCCCGGATCGTGCACAAGGTACTTCTTCGTGCGGGTCTGGAACTTCTTGTACTTTGCGTGCTTCACGTAGCGGGAGACCGCGACGGTAGCCGTGTCCTTCATGGCCGTCTTGACGACGACACCCTTGAAGCTCTGAGGACGTGAGGTAGTAGTTTCCATGGTTAGTTGCTTACCTTCGCGCGGGAACCAAGTTCCGTCAAGATGCGGGCCACTTCCTTGCGGGTCTTCGATGCGGCACTCGTATCCTTTGCACGTGCGCCAGCAGCCTCAAAACGAAGCTTGCGGAGCTCCTCCTGCTTCTCGGTGAGCATCTTCTGAAGCTCTCCGTCGCCCAAGGTCTTGATATCGGTTTTCTTTGCCATACGAAATATTAGGAGCGTGTGACGACGCTAGTCTTAAGCGGAAGCTTCGCTCCTGCGCGGCGCATCGCATCGCGAGCGATCACATCCTCAACGCCATCGAGCTCGAAAAGCACGCGACCCGGGTGTACCTCGAACACGAAGTGCTTCGGATCTCCCTTTCCCTTACCCATTTTAAGACCGTCGGCCTTCTGGGTGATCGGACGATCAGGGAAGATGCGGATCCAGAGCTTGCCTCCCTTGCCGGTAACACGGGTGAGCACCTTACGAGCGGCCTCGATCTGGTTTGAGGTAACACGGGAAGCAGTGGTTGCCTTCATGCCGTGGGAACCAAACGCAACGGTCGTGCCGCGCGTATCAGGACGCATCATCTTGGCTGGGGACTTTCGTCCGGTCTGCCACTTGCGGTGTTTTACTTTTTTAGGAAACAACATACGTAAAAATATTATGCGCGGGGAGCGGGCTGAGGGCCGGTCTTGCGCTCTGCGAAGGTGTCGCCGAGGTAGATCCAGACCTTGATACCGATCTGTCCGTACGGAAGGTGCGCTTCGGTGTGTGCGTAATCAATGTTCGCGCGGAAGGTCTGAAGCGGAATGCGTCCCTTCTTGATCTGCTCGATGCGAGACATATCAGCACCGCCGAGGCGTCCTGAAATGACGATGCGCACGCCGACCACGTCGCGGACGGCCATGACCTTCTCGACAGTGGACTTCAAAACGCGGCGGAACGGAAGGCGCTTCTCGAGTCCTTCGGCGACCATCTGTCCGACCACCGATGCATTGGTTTCCGGCTGGCGGATCTCCATGATGTCGAGCTTCACGAGCGACTTGCGGGTCGGGGAATCCTTCGGAGATGCCTTCATGATGACCGCGGTGAGTTCCTTGCGGAGCTTGGTGGCGTTCTCTCCTGAGCGGCCGATGACGAGTCCCGGGCGGGCGGTGTGAAGAACGACGCGGGTCTCTGTCGCCGAGCGTTCAAGCTCGATATCTGAGACGTGCATGCCCTTCAAGCGCTTGGTCAAAAAGCGGCGGATAGCCTCATCGACCGCGATGTTCTCGCGGTACTGCTTCTTGCCGAGGGCGAACCAGCGGCTCTTCCAGTCACGGATGATGCCGAGACGGTGTGCGTAAGGATGTACGGTGTGTGTCATACGAAAAGTTAGGCGAGCTCGACGGTTACCTGGCTCTTGCGGCGGCGGATCGGCGCTCCACGACCCATAGCGCGCGGCATGTACTTAACAAGCATACCTGCGGAATCGACGGTGATGTTCTTCACCTTCATCTGGTCCGGGTTCTGGCCTTTAGCCTTCGCGTTTGCGGCAGCGGACTCAATGAGCTTCTTGATCGGAGCGGCAGCACGCTTCGGGAGGAAGGAGAGCGCAGCAAGCGCGTCAGGAACCTTCTTTCCCTTTACGAGGTCCGTGACAAGGCGAACCTTGCGCGGTGGCTGATTGTGGCTTTTAAGTGAGGCTTTCATAGATTATTTCTTTCCAGCGGCTCCGGCAGCAGCAGGTTCCTTAGCAGCCTTAGCGGATGCGATCTCGGCGTCCTTCTTCTTCTGCTCAAGCTCCTTCTGCATCTTTCCTCCGTGGCGGATGAACTTCTTGGTCGGGGAGAATTCTCCGAGGCGGTGGCCCACCATGTCCTCGGTGACGAGAACCTCGACGAAGGTCTTGCCGTTGTGGACGCCGAAGGTGAAGCCGACGAACTCAGGGGCGATCTGCGAGTTGCGGGCCCATGTCTTAATTACCCCCGCCGAAGCTGGTTTCTTGTCCTTGACCTTCTTGAGGAGTTTGACGTCCACATAGGGTCCTTTCTTGAGGGAGCGAGACATGGTTAAGCAATGAAAAGCCCGCGTCGCGGGATAGGTGAAATTTATAGGAAAGAGGCCGTAGTGTCAAATTATGACGATTCTTCATCTTCTCTTCCGCGGGTGGAGTACTATATAGGTATATGCACTACGACAAAAAACTACTTATAGGAGGCATCGTCCTCATTTTAGCCGTCCTGGGAGCCCTCTTTTGGTACATGAGCACCCATCCGGCCCCGGAGACCCCCGAGCCGGTCGAAACCGGAACCCCGGCTGAATCCGGCACCATTACGGAGAACGAGCAGTACTGGGAGATAGAGACCAACTACCCTCCTACCACCCCTCTCAAGGCTTCTGCGGGCGCGCAGGCTGACGCGCACGCCGTTGCGGTCATGAAGGAATTCGAGACGAACTCAATCGCTTCCTTTAAGGAAGAGAACGGATTGAATGATCTCTCCATCGACGACATCACGATGCAGCGGCTCGATGAGGGCCGCAAATATGCGTTCGGCATGGACTACCAGGAGTACACCTCCCCTTCTACGGTCTCCTACGTATATCTCATCTACGCAGACACGCTTGGTGCTCACCCAAACGCTTACTACCGCACCTTCACGTTCGATTTGGAGACTGGTGCAGGATTGGTGCTCGGAGATCTCTTCGTCCCTGGGTCTGATTATGTCGGGAAGCTTTCAGAAATCTCACGCGAGCAGCTCATTCCGCAGATCGCGAAGGCGGAGAACGTGAGCGAGGCGGAAATTGATCGCTCTATGATCGACGCCGGCACCACTGCGGACGAGGATAACTTCCAGAACTTCTATCTGGAGGAAAACTATCTCGTGATTATCTTCGCCCCGTACCAGGTAGGTCCGTGGGCCCTAGGAGAGCAGGAGGTGCGCATCCCGAAAACAGCCTTAGCAACAATGCTCAAGGCCCAGTACAAGTAACAAAAAGCCCCGCTCGAGCGGGGCTTTTTGTTACTTATCTTCAAATGTTTCTTTGATCATTTCATCAGTGACCTTTGAGGGGTCACCTTCAGTTCTCTGGAAGAGTCTGGTCAACACATCTCGTGCGTGAAGCTTGCTATCCACTCCTATCGATATACCTATAGTAGAAATCCTTTCTTCAAGACCATTCTTACCAAACGCTACCAAAGCTGCCATTCGTCGTTGTATTTCTTCGGATGCTTTCCCTACATCATCAATATTTCCAGGCATAGAAATACAGTATACCAACAAACCCGCCTTTCGGCGGGTTTGTTCTTTATCCCTTCTTGCCGACCTTGCGGCGAGAAACGATGTGCGCGTTGGAGTACTTCTTCGGCGTACGAGTCTTCTGTCCCTTGCCGGTTGGCTTGCCCCACATAGATTTTGCACGGCGAAGACCACGACCCTGGCGTCCTTCACCTCCTCCGTGTGGGTGATCGACTGGGTTCATAGCCGTACCACGAACGGTTGGGCGGATGCCCATCCAGCGGGAGCGTCCTGCCTTACCAAACTTCACAAGACGAGACTCTTCGTTGCCGACAGCACCGATAGATGCCCAGCAGAGATCGGACACGCGGCGGACTTCGGTTGAAGGAAGCTTCACCTGTGCGTAACCAGCGTCATGCGCGATGACTTCCGCGTAGTTACCAGCTGAGCGTACAAGACGTGCGCCTGCTCCTACCTGAAGCTCGATGTTGTACACGAAAGTACCGGTAGGAATCTTTCCAAGCGGAAGGCGGTTGCCCGTTGCAATTGGAGCATCAGGAGATACAAGGAACGTATCACCAACCTTAAGGTCCTTCGGAGCAAGGACGTAGCGGCGCTCGCCGTCTGCGTAGAGGGCACGAGCAATGAAGCCGGTGCGGTACGGATCGTACTCGACGGTCTCCACCTTTGCTGGGATGTTGATCTTGTTGTACTGGAAATCAACGTCGCGAAGGCGCTTCTTGTGGCCTCCTCCCTGGTGGCGCGTGGTGATGCGGCCCGCGTTGTTGCGGCCGGACTGGCTCTTCTTGGCCTTGAGCAGGCTCTTCATCGGGCGGTCGCCGGAGAGAAGCTGCTTGTACGGCAGCGTGGTCATGTTGCGACGGCTCTTGGTGTATGGTTTGTAGCTTTTCATATACGTAAAGTTATACGAGCGTGATGCTGTCGCCGCTCTTCAGGTACACATACGCCTTGTGGCGGCGTGCGCGGGTACCGAAGCCGCGCTTGTGGCGAAGTGCCTTGCGCTTGCCTGGGAGGTTTACCATGCGGACCTGGCGGGGCTTCACCTTGTAGACAGCCTCGACTGCGGCAGCAACATCGGTCTTGGTTGCGGAAACCGGAACCTCGAAGACGTAAACGCCCTTGTCGGTACCGATAAGCGCCTTCTCGCTCATCCATGGTGCCTTAAGCACACCCTCAAGATTCTTGGTGGTGGTCTTCACTGCAGAAGCTGCAGCCTTCTTCGTTGTTTTCTTTTTTGAATCGAAAAGTCCCATACGTTATTTCTTTAGCTTGCCGGAAAGAACCGCAAATGATTCCGTCGGGTTCTCGATGACGAGATAGCGACGGTTCATGATGTCAACCGGATTCAAGTTGCGCACTTCCTCGCTCAGGATGTTGCCGAGGTTACGGAAGCTCTTCTTTGCAGCCGTGTCATTTCCGGAAAGGACGATGAGCGCAGCGTTGCTCTTCTTAGTAACGAGCATCGGTGCTTCTGCAGCCTTTGCAATGGCGGAGAGCGCCTTCTTTGCCTCGGAGGTCTTCGGGGTAGCGAAGGACATCTTCTCGACGAGGATGACTTCCCCATCCTTCATTTTGCGGGAAAGCACGGACATAAGGGCTGCGGCGCGCATCTTCTTGTTGATCTTCACTGAGTAGTCGCGTTCTGCGCGAGGACCGTGGGTCACACCTCCGCCGACCCAGATCGGGGAGCGGGTAGAACCATGACGGGCGCGTCCGGTACCTTTCTGCTTCCACGGCTTCTTGCCTCCTCCGGATACTTCCCCGCGGAACTTGGTGTTCGCGACCGTCGGACGGGCGTTTGCCTGCATGGAAACCACCACCTGGTGCACGAGGTCTGCGTTCCACTTCACGCCGAAGAGTTCTGCCGGAAGGGTAACGGTGCTCGACTTAGCGCCGTCCATGCCGTAGACGATTGCCTCGCCCTTTCCTGCGGTCATCTCAGGCGCCTTCTTTGCGCGCGGAGCTGCAGCCTTCTTAGGTGCTGCCTTCTTTGCGGTTGTTTTCTTTGTAGTAGCCATACGAAAATTATGCGGAGATTACTTCCACCACTGATCCGCGAGGACCCGGGACGGCGCCTGAGATGATCATCTCGCCGCTCTTGGCATCAATGTGAAGGACCTTGAGGTTGGTGACCGTGACGCGCTCACCACCCATGCGGCCGGCCATGCGCATACCCTTGGCAACGCGGCCTCCTGCACGGCCTCCTCCACCGATAGAACCGGCTTCACGCTCGGAGTGCTTCTGACCGTGCGAACGGCGTCCTCCATGGAAACCATGGCGCTTCACGACGCCTGAGAAGCCCTTACCCTTCGAGGTGCCGACGACGCGAACGCCATCTCCTGGAGCAAAGGTCTCGAGCGTGATCTCGGAACCGACCGCAAAGGCTGCCGGGTCCTCAACGCGGAATTCCTTAAGTACTTTAAATGCTTTTGTGTGCTGCGCTTTGTTGAGGCGCTTCTCGGTCTGTGCATCGATGCCCACCTGGACCGCTGCGTAGCCGTCCTTGCCGTCTGCAGTCTTGACCTGGGTCACGACGTTCGGACCCACCTTGAGGATGGTTCCGGCATGGACAATGCCCTTCTCGTCGAAGATCTGGGTCATCACGTCTTTGCGGGCAAGAATGAATTTCATGAAAAAATAAAACGCGCTTCAACAGCGCGTCGAGGGTTCCCCCTTTCCGGCCATTGGTCCGCCCGAAGGCGTACGTAGCGTTTCGGAGACTATACAGGCCCCTTTCCAAATACGCAAGGCGGGGTACCATGAAGCCATACTTCTTACTACGATCATCTATGACAGAATGGCTAAAGAAAGCGCTCGAAGTATCCGAAGATGAGCCCTACGACGTGAGAAGATCACGTGAACTTAAGGATGAGCAAAAACGAGGTGCGACGGTCTTGCAAGCTGGTATGACTGCAGAAGAGTTGGCAGTTGCGCAAAAGATTGCTCCTAAGTACGGATTTGAGGTTGAGATCGAATGGTATGTAAGAGACGGAAATGGGGCAGCTCAGGTGCGAGTATCAAGAAAAGGTCCTTCCGTGCCCGGTAAAAGCGACAAATTCCTCAAGGAACTAGGAGACAAGACATAGATGTCCGCTGAATAAAAACCGCCCCAGAGTAGGGGCGGTTTTTATTTATTGTAACTACAGTAGATTATTTTTTCTCCCCACGCGTCATCCTAATCATCCTTAGGATCACCTCTTTATTTTTTGCTTTCTCAATAAGGCCGTCCGTGTCTCCATAGTGGAAAGCGTACGTAGTCACCATCTCATCAAGTTTGGTGCTACTCGAGTGATCGTTTGAAAGACCTTGTTCAGCAAGCACTTCAAGTACGATTGGTTTGATGGCATCCTCAAACGGCTTATAAATCGCATCCGCTTCTTTCCTCTTCTCCTCACGCTCTCTCATCTCTTCCTCAAATCCTTCCTCACCGGGCTCACGCGCAGGCATCTCCCTCAACTCTTGGTTGATGGCATTAAATCGCGCCAAAGGAGTGTCGGCTGCGTCTTCTGCTGAAGCAGGAGGCGGCTCGGGTGGCTTATTGCCGGAACGGAATTCACCCTGCGGGCCCTTATAGGGCGAGCTGGGACCACGCGTTTTAGCACCAGAGCTGAATTCACTTCTTCCATTATTTGATGAGCCGGGCGTGCGCATAGAGGCGTAGCAGTTAGGGTAAGTAGACCGCTTAATCGTGTAACGAAGGTGAAGCTCTGTCAACTGTTCCGAGTATACAAAAACCGCCCCATCTCTGAGGCGGTTTTTGAGAGTGGTCTTAGACCATCTTGACGTCAATCGTCACTCCCGACGGAAGGTTGAGGTTCGTGAGAGCCTCAATGACCTTCGGATTCGGTGAGAGAATATCGATCAAACGCTTGTGGATGCGCATCTCGAACTGCTCGCGCGCGTCTTTGTGGACGAACGTTGAGCGGTTCACGGTCCAGCGCTTTACCTCAGTTGGAAGCGGAACCGGGCCTACGATCTTCGCTTCAAAGCGATTCGCGGTGTCCATGATCTGCTTCACTGAAAGGTCGAGGATCTTGTGCTCGTAGGCGCGGACCCGGATACGGAGCTTCGGCTCTGTTTGAGCAGAAGCTTCTTTCTTTAGGGTCTTTTTCGCTACAGTTGCCATACGAGTGATAACTGAAGGCTTAGGCCGTGATCTTGGTCACGACACCTGCGCCGACGGTCTTACCACCTTCGCGAATTGCGAAGCGCTGGTTGTCCTCAAGCGCAATCGGTGCGACAAGCTTCACCTTGAAGGTGACGGTATCGCCCGGCATAACCATTTCCTTGCCATCCGGAAGGGTCACCTCGCCGGTCACGTCCGTGGTGCGGACGTAGAACTGCGGCTTGTAGCCGGAGAAGAACGGCGTGTGACGGCCTCCCTCATCCTTTCCGAGAATGTAGACTTCTGCCTCGAAATCAGTGTGCGGTTTGACCGATCCGGTCTTCGCGAGCACCTGTCCGCGGTGAACGTCTTCCTTCTTCGTTCCGCGAAGGAGAATACCTGCGTTGTCGCCGGCCTGTCCTTCCTGGAGCTGCTTGTTGAACATCTCGATACCGGTGATGGTCGTCTTGGTCGTAGGCTGAATACCGACGATCTCGACTTCCTCACCGACCTTGATGACTCCGCGCTCAATACGTCCGGTGACCACCGTACCGCGTCCTTCGATTGAGAAGATGTCCTCAATCGGCATAAGGAACGGCTTGTCGGTCTCGCGAACTGGCTGAGGGAAGTAGGAATCCATCGTGTCGACGAGTTCCTTGACCTTGAGTGCCCACTCGTCATCTGCCGAGGTGGCCTCAAGCGCCTTGAGTCCTGAGCCCTTGATAACCGGAGAATCGGTGAAGCCCTGCTTTGCAAGGAGCTCCTTGATTTCTTCCTCAACGAGGGAAACCATGTCCGCATCATCCACCATGTCTACCTTGTTCAAGAAGACGATGAGCTTAGGCACGCCGACCTGCTTTGCAAGAAGGATGTGCTCGCGCGTCTGAGGCATTGCGCCGTCAGTTGCAGCGACCACGAGGACTGCGCCGTCCATCTGGGCGGCACCAGTAATCATGTTCTTGATGTAGTCAGCGTGTCCCGGGGCGTCGATGTGTGCGTAGTGACGGTTCGGGGTCTCGTACTCTGAGTGGTGAAGGGCGATCGTGATTCCACGAGCCTTTTCCTCAGGAGCGTTGTCGATGTTCTCGACCTTCTCGACGCGGGCCTTGTATCCCTTGTCAGAGTTGAGGTTGAGCACATTCAAGATGGAAGCCGTGAGCGTGGTCTTACCATGGTCGACGTGACCGATGGTTCCCACGTTCATGTGCGGCTTAGAACGATCGAATGAATCTGCCATACAGTTCTAAATTACGTGTAACTAATTGTTAATCAGTACCGCTCACCTGTTCCTAAGGAAGATCCCTAAAAACAACCAAGGCGTCGGACGGAATACCCGCGCGACGCCTTTAACAAACCGGTCCTTTCTGGAGGAACGTTTTACAAAGAGCGCCGTACCGCGTTACTAGCTAAACTACAGGAAGCAGTGCGCAGGGTCAACCTCTGTGGATGATGGGGATAGCACTAATCGTTCAGTCCCTCGCTTTGCTTGTGTTCAAATCCTCCCTGCCCCTCTTCGGCAAGACCATGCTCTACCTCGGATTCCGCGATTCCTTCGTCATCATCTGGCGTTTCGTGGTCCTTTGGACCTATCCATTCGTTTGGCATAGATAGAGTATACTTAGGACATGGGTAACGGTGAAGCGACTCCAGATGCAAAGCATCGCCGGGAAGAACGGAGGCACGTCCAGCATAGGATAAAGGAATTCCTGCTCCGGAAACACCGCAGCATGATAGAGAAACTCAAGGAAAAACAGGAACGGAAAGAGAAATAAAAAGAGCCGCGATTGCGGCTCTTTTTATTTATTTCCTTGAAGCGATGATGTCGTCAGCGACGTTCTTCGGCACCACTTCGTAGTGGTCGAATTCCATCGTCATGGATCCGCGACCTTCCGTCATGGAGCGGAGCGTCGTGGTGTAGCCGAACATCTCGGAAAGCGGCACCTTGGCATGAATCGCCTTGTTCATACCGCGATCCTCCATGCCCTCAATAGCTCCGCGCTTTCCTGAAAGCGAACCGGTGATATCACCCATGAACTGCTCAGGAACGACGACTTCGACGTTCATGATCGGCTCGAGGATGACCGGCTTCGCCTGCTTGGCGCCGTCCTGGAAGGCCATGGATGCCGCAATCTTGAAGGCGATTTCAGAGGAGTCCACGTCGTGGAAGGAACCGTCATAGAGGTCGACGGAGACATCCACCATCGGGTAGCCGGCGAGAATACCGCGGGTCATGGCCTCGCGGATACCCTTCTCGATCGGGTTGATGAACTCGCCCGGAATGGCGCCTCCCTTGATGTTGTTGATGAACTCGAAGTGGTCCTCGCGCGTGACGTTCTTGGCGATCTTTGCCTCAGGATCAACTGGCTCGAGGTGTTTCATTTTGATCTTCACATGGCCGTACTGACCCTTACCTCCCGTCTGCTTGATGTACTTGCCTTCCACGTCCGAGGAACCAAGGATGGTCTCGCGGTACGCCACTTGCGGCTTACCGACGTTAGCAACCACGTTGAACTCGCGCTTCATGCGGTCAACGAGAATTTCAAGGTGAAGCTCACCCATGCCGGAGATGATAGTCTCGGCAGTCTCCTCGTCAGAGGTCACCTTAAAGGTCGGGTCTTCGTCCGCGAGTTTGCGAATAGCCATACCCATCTTCTCCTGGTCAGCTTTTGTTGCTGGCTCGATGCGCAGACTTACCACTGGCTCAGGGAATTTAATCTGCTCGAGAATGATCGGATTGTTTTCATCGCAGAGCGTGTGCGAGGTCTTCGTGTCCTTGAGACCCACCATTGCGGCGATCTCTCCAGTAAAGACCTGTTCCACTTCCTCGCGCTTATCCGCCTGAAGGCGCACGATACGGCCGACGCGCTCCTTGGAGCCGGTATTGGCGTTATAGACGTAGGAGCCTGCGGTCACCGTTCCCGCGTAGACGCGGAAGAAGGTGAGGGCTCCCACGAACGGATCGGTCTGGAGCTTGAAAGCAAGCGCGGTGAATGGCTCGGCGTCGTCTGCCTTGCGGATAATCTCTTCACCGGTGTTCGGGTTGGTTCCTTTGACTGGCGGAAGATCGACAGGGGACGGGAGGTAATCGACGACGGCATCAAGCACGAGCTGCACGCCCTTGTTCTTAAGGGCGGAACCCGTATAGACCGGGAAGATCTCGTTGTTGATCACCGCCTTGCGAAGGGTTGCCTTGAGCTCCTCAAGAGAAGGTTCCTTCCCTTCAAAGAAGGCGTTCATCTGGGCTTCGTCATGTTCGACGATGCGCTCAACGAGCTCGGCACGGTATTTCTTCGCGTCATCCATAAACTGTGCAGGGATCTCGCCTTCGATCACTTCGTCGCCCATCTTGCCGGCGAAGGTGTAGGCCTTCATGGAAAGGAGATCGATCACGCCCTCGAAGTTTCCTTCGGCGCCCATAGGAATCTGTGCGCGTACGGCTTTCTTTGAAAGACGGTCGAGGATCGACTTGTAGGAATCCTCAAACGATGCGCCGGTGCGGTCGAGCTTGTTGATGAAGCAGACGCGGGGCACCTTGGCTTCGTCTGCGTAGCGCCAGTTAGTCTCAGACTGCGGCTCCACTCCCGCCACGCCGTCGAAGACGACGATCGCACCGTCAAGCACGCGCATGGAGCGCTTCACCTCAGCGGTGAAGTCGATGTGTCCCGGCGTGTCGATGATGTTGAAGCGGTACTTCTGACTCATGTCCTTCTTATCAGCGACATTCGTCTTGCTCCAGAAACAGGTGATGGCGGCAGCGGTGATCGTAATACCGCGCTCGCGCTCCTGTTCCATCCAGTCGGTGGTGGTCTCTCCCTCGTGCACCTCTCCGATCTTGTGCTGGGAACCGGTGTAGTAGAGGACGCGCTCAGAGGTGGTCGTCTTGCCCGCGTCGACGTGAGCGACGATACCAAAGTTGCGCACTTTCTCCAATGGATAATCTCGATTCATATAGTACGTAGGTAAATAAAAAGGCGCTCAATGCGTTAGGAGTAAGATACTGATTTTAAGAAGGAAAAGCAAGAAGCGCGCCTGAGGCCCGAAGCTACGCGGGATCCGTTCCAGCCGGAATGATTGACTCTATATGCACTTCAATCTCTCCTTCCGTCCGTCCAGGACGAACGCTAAAGCTGACCTCCACTTCCTGATTCTCGGAAAACGCTGCTGCTTCAGCAGCCGGCATGCGAAGCTTCTGATCAATTCCTTCATAGGCCACAGTGACGTCCACCATTGCGGCGCTTCCTTCCTCCTGCGCCACTGGATCAATGGTAAGGATGACCCCGGGGGCGGTGTCGCGAGAAATGCGCTCAGGAGCGGACCGTGCGTGGTCGAGCACGTACTCCGTCCCCTTATAGAGGGGACCGCCGACAAGGACTACCCCGGCTGCCACTACCTTGGCCCAGCCAAGCGGAGTAAGCCCTTTCCCTGTCTTCGGAGCCTCGCTCTTGTTCATGTTTCTGAGCATACCACTTGGGAGGAGGAAGAAAAAACCGCCCCGTAGGGCGGTTTGTTACCAGGCGAAGTGGGCGAAGGCCTTGTTGGCCTCGGCCATGCGGTGCATGTCGTCCTTCTTCTTGATTGCCTCTCCTTCGTTCTTGGCGGCCATCAAAATCTCGTTGGCGAGCTTCTCTGCCATCGGCTTTCCCTTCTTTGCTCGTGCGGCGTTGATGAGCCAGCGGTAGGCGAGGGAGACGCGGCGCTGCTGCGGGACCTCGCGTGGCACCTGATAGTTGGCGCCTCCGACGCGGCGGGAGCGCACTTCCATCAACGGAGAGACGTTGCGGATCGCGGTCTCAAAGGTCTCAAGCGGATCCATCTCTGCCTTCTTGATGACTTCGAGGGCAGCATAGACCACCTTGCGGGCAGTGTCCTTCTTGCCGTCCTGCATGACAGTGTTGATGAAACGGGCAATAGCGTCTGACTTGTAGACGATATCGACTTTGCGCGGTGCGCGCTTTTTAAGAGGACGACGCATGATTACTTCTTAGGCTTCTTAGCTCCGTAGCGAGAACGGCCACGGCGGCGCTTCTCGATACCGGCGGTATCAAGGCGACCACGCACGATGGTGTACTGAACACCGATGTCCTTCACGCGGCCACCGCGAAGCATCACCACTGAGTGCTCCTGGAGGTTATGACCCTCTCCCGGAATGTAGGCAGTGACTTCCATACCATTGGTAAGGCGGACACGGGCGATCTTGCGGATAGCGGAGTTCGGCTTGCGAGGAGTCTTGGTGGTCACTTTGACGCAGACGCCGCGCTTAAAGGGAGCTGGATAGAAGGTAGGGCGGTTTTCAAGATGGTTGAAGCCACGACCAAGAGCCACGACCTTCGATTTGCGGGCCACGCTCTTGCGACGTTTCTTCTGTAGCTGGTTGATAGTAGGCATTTCCAAATGAAAACTCCCCCTTGGGAGTTAGGCATCAATATATAGGAGGGGGGTAGGAAATGCAATAACCTATCTATATAGTGGTCCCTATGAACGGACGAATGAACCGACCTCCCCCTCCAGCCCCCGAAACGCCCGCTAAGCCGGAAGCCATCACCAAGGCTGAACTTGCCGCCATCCTCCATCGCGCAGGAAAGGAAGTGCTCGAAAAACGTAAGGTCTTGGATGAGGAGACGCTGCTGCGAGAACCGGGATTTATCGAGGTTAAAGTCGTTAGCAAGGTACTGGGGAAAAACGAACGGTCGCGGATGAGCGTCGTAAAAGTACCCGTCGTCCATAAGAGTGGTTCATACGCCAACGCATACAAAAACGAAGGAAATTCACTTGACTGGCTTATAGAAGAATCTATCAAGGAGCTGTGCGAACCCGTTCGCCCGTCACGAATGTACACCTATCCGTATGACCAGCTAGCGGCCATCAAGAGAGAATGGAAGGAACGGGCGATTGCGTACAAAAACGAACACTTCGCTTAAAGCGCCGCTTTTACTTTCTCGAACCAGAGGCCGTATCCTTCCGAGGAAGGATGGAGTCCGTCGGCGGCCAGATAGCGCTCCGGATCCTGGAGGAAAGGATCTTTCGCTCTTGGCTCATAGAGATTGACGTAAACGCCGCCTGCCTCGGCGACGACTTTCGCAAATAACTCGTGGTACTTGAGGGTCAGGCGCGTATGAATGAAGCGAACGAATCGAGGGAAAATAGTCGCGCCTCCGACATTCCCCGCGCATAGGACCACGACCTTCTCCGCCTTCGGAAGCGTCTTCAGTATGTCGGCGAGCTGCGGAGCTATCTTCTTTGGGTTGTTGAAGCTTAGAATATTATTCGCACCGACCTGGATGAGCACCAGGCTATACGAATCATTCTTCGCCTGCTTGATCTGGAGCGGCAGTTCCTCGACTCCCGCGCCCGATACCGCATAGTTTTCAACATGAGTTGCACCTATGAAAGCGGCGACGCGTCCCGGCACTGATTCCTCCGGCCTGTCCGCTCCTACGCCAACGGCCGTGGAGTCTCCAAGCACGAGCATGCCCTTTCGATAATCAAATGTCTCATTGCAATACGGGTGCTCATTCTTCATGAGGCGCTCCGACGCGCGCGCCTTGAGAAAGGTATTGGCAGCGGAGTAGAAGACCAGCGCCAGCACGAAGACGACGAGCACGATGATCCAGAGCGGCATGAGCCTATTGTACTCCTACCACCGTACGATCTTTTTCCCGGGCGGTGTCTGCTGGTTGCGACGACTGTAGTGCTCTGCGGGTTCAGTAAATCGGTTCCCCGTAAGATCCTGCCGCATGGCTGCGGCAACCTGCCGCTGCTTAAGTTGTCCTGCGTAATCGACGCGAGGTGCTCCAGTCGGCCCTCCTACCCCGATCGCTTTTGCATCTTGATCGACTTGTCCTCGTCCTCGGTTATAGAGCGCCTGCGCTCCCTTGAGCATAGGAAGGTTGTTCGTAATGACCGAGCGCAGCTGCGCGGCACCCACCTTTTTAATCTTAAGACCGGTCTCATCCTCAGCGCGCGTGAGGACAATGAGCGCGATGACGCCGAGCGTAATGGCAGGTAGGGCATCAATGAAAGGAGTGAGCTCCACGATGACCGAACTCATGTAAATCAGCATGCGGACCGCGAAATTCTTGTCGCCCGGGTTCACGCCCTGAAATGCAAACCAGAGCCCGAAGGTAACGAAGGAAATAAAGGAGACTGCCCAGCAGATGACGAGTCCTAAGCCAAGCAAAGGGATGAAGAAGGATCCTGCAATCTGGAGAAGATCAAAGAAGATCGCGAGTGCGATCATAAGCATCGCGGTCAGGGTGCTTATGCGCTGCTTTTTTTCCTGCGTCCTCCCGACATTATAATCGCTGCCCGGCTCCCCGCCGGTCATCTCTTGCTCCTCTCGTAGCGTTTGTGCTGAATACTGCGGCTGCGGTGGCTGGTAGAGAGAATCAGCCATACACTAGCCTGCTTCTTCGGCGAAACGATCCTTTTCTTTCTTGATCGCAAGCAACTGGGAAGGGTCCGAGGTGATGATCTGGTCTTCGGTGTAGGAGGCGACAATGCGGATAGCCACGTGCTTGAGGCCTGCAAAGAAGAGCCCTTCGCCGACGCCGGACTCGAGCAGAAGGAACTTCTCTTCCTCGGTGAGATTGAAGGTGTCCTTGAGAAGATCGATTGTGGTCGGCGACTGCTTCAAGAGCAATTGGATCGAAGAGTTCGTGAGAATCGGGCGTCCGTACGGGCTTCGCAAGAAGTCTTCCACGTCCTGCGTGATCGTTGAAACCCCGAGATAATATTTACGTCCGCGCTTGGCAAGCGAGTAGAGGAAGGAAGCAGTGTCTTCCGATTTCATCATCCACCAGGCCTCGTCAATCACTAGGAGGCGCTTCTTGAGTTCATGGCGGACCGCATTCCAGATGAAGTGCGTCACGATGTACATCGCCACTGGCTTCAGTTCATCCTCCATGTCGCGAACGGAGAACACCACGAACTGCTTGTTGATGTCGACGTTGGTCGGCTGGTTCAAGAACCCGGACCATGTGCCGTGCGTATATTTGGAAAGACGAGTGACGAGTGACTGGCTTCCCTCCATGCCGGAAAGCACGCTCTCAAAGTCTGAGAGAAGCGGAGCCTCCATGCCGGTAAAGTCCGCCTGACCAGTGATGTCCTTGAGCGCATAGGTTTCCGTAATGGCACGGTCGATAATCGCGTCTTCCTCAGGAGAAAGGCCGCCGAGCATGATGCGGAAGAGTCCCACCAGGTTGATGATGTTGGAGCGGAGAATGTCAGAAGGCTCCTCGTCTTCTTTGACCGGCGGGAGATCGAACGGATTGATGTGGTGCTCGGAAGAAAGCGAGATATTGAACAAGCGTCCGCCTGTCGCTTCCGCAAGGTACTCATACTCGCGCTCAGGGTCGATGACGATGACATCGGTATCAAACATCAGAGAACGTAGAATCTCGAGTTTGATCGCGTAGGATTTCCCCGAACCAGATTTTGCAAATACCACTGAGTTGTAGTTTTCGAGCGAGAAGCGATCAAAGAGAATCAAGGACGCATTGTGGCGATTGATGCCGTAGAGGATGCCGCGATCGCTCGTGAGATCGAAAGACACGAACGGGAAAATGGAAGAGAGCGGTGAGGAATTCATCTTTGAGTTGACCGCAAGCTCATCAAGCGCAAGTGGAAGTGTGGAGCGGAACCCTTGTTCCTGCTGGAATAGCGCCGGCTTCGTATAAACCAGCTTCGCGTCCAAAATGCCGCGCACCTCCGCCTCTATCTTGTCGAGTTCTTCATCGGATGAACCATACAAGGTCATATATACGCCGACATCGAAGAGGCGTTCCTCCGCCTGCTGGAGGCGGTCGCGAAGATTTTCGAGATCTTGGAAGGCGGTATCGAGCATCGGGTCACGCACCAATCCTTTCTCCTGACGCTCCGAGATCTGGCTTTCGACTTCGGCAACTTTTTGCTGGAATTTACGGAGCGCTGAGCTCGTTTCCACCGGATGGATGTGGATGCCGACGTCAAAGACGCGCGGGAGGTTCACGATCGGGGTGAACCAGCTGTCGGTCAGGAAGCGCGGGTACGAGATCGTATAAAAGGAACGGGAGAATTTCTCCCCAAGCACCAATTCCTTCGGTTCTACCTTAAGCGCTGCGGGAGCGATGGTGTCCGCGAGATCAAGTTCTCCGGCGGCATAGATATCCACCGGCACGATAGGCGCAAGCAGCGCCGGTTCCTGTTCTTTTTTCTTTTTGAGGAAGTCGAGAAGTGCCATATCTATTGATTGGAAAGCCTAAGCGGTGTATCGAGCTCCGAAAGATTAAACGAACGATACAGAAGCTCGATGACCTGTTCGGTCTGAAGCGTAACGGCACGAAGTCCAGTCGCAGAAATACCGCCTGCGACCAGCGCCATGCGCTGCTCAAGCTGCACGCGGTATTCCTCGAAGGATTCGGTCTCCCCTACCATCTTAGCGTCTCCTTTCTTTCCGAAGAACGGAATGTTCTTACTGATCTCTCCTGCGATCGCCGGTGTAAACGGCACCACGATGTAGAACACCTTCGTCATGACTTCAGTGCCATGAATGAAGTTGCTGATGAATTGGATATATTCGCGCAGCTGAATGCGCATGAGTTCGGAACTCTGCTGGTTCATACGTTCGTTCAGCAGCGAAAGGTAGGGGCGGATGTCCATCTTGCGGGAATGCACAACGATCTCCACCGAGAAGTCGAGCGTGTTGAGGAAGTTCTGGAACCCGCCGATGATCGCGCGCTGCTCATCTTCCGATTTAAGGGCGAAGTTGAGCGATGAACACATAAGCACACCGCGGTACCCACCATCCTTAAGGATGATGATGCCGTTGCGGACTTCCTTCACCGGCACGAACTCTTGTGTTGGCTTTGATTCAGGCATGGCGTTATTGGTGGGATGTCAGCGGCGCATTGCTATCAAGCGAGTAGGCAAGCTCGTGAAGCTTGCTCTCTGAGAGCCCGAGCTTCTGGCGCACCGGAGCAGCGCCGAGCGAGACCTTAGTGGAAGGCGCGACGGGCGCTTCGGCCTTCGGGGCTTCCTTGTGCCAGAGATAGAGGCGGCGGTTGAGGTAGTAATAAAAGCCCGCCTCAACAATATCCAAAAAGGGCTTGCCGTTCACCTTATAAAACGCGAGCGCGAGGCCGAGCGCGGCAAACGGCAAGCCTATCAGCAATCCGACGATGAGTGGAAGATAGAGTGCAAGTGCGACGGCAACCCCGACGCCTCCAGCAAGATAGATGAACTGCTTAAGGGTAAGCGGTCCGAAAATTTTATCCTCAACTTCGATGAACTGCGGTACCTGATACTCCATCTCCTGTAGTATAGCAAGCAAACGACGAGAATGGGTCGCTTACTCGATTACTTCTCGATACGGATCCGCCTTTGATGACGATGGTGCGGTTGATGGGCGCGCAGGAGACGGTTCACCCGGGCGTTTTTTCTCAATTACCTCTGAAGGACGCGGTGCGACAATCGGAGGAAGCGGAGGAACGTCTGGAATCGCAGTGGAAATCGGAGGGACAGGGGGCGTCATAGGTTTTGGCGGAGGCGGCATGATCGGCGCGCTTACTGGCTTCGGAACCACAGGGACAGAAGTAATGACCGACCTTGGAGGCACCGGTGGAGGAACGACTTTGACTGGAGGCGTCTCGACTTTCGGAGGAGGTGCGAGGCGATTGATCGGGGGCGGAGGGGTGAGGACAGAGGGAGGAGTTGGGGTTGGGTTCGGCTTTGCCGTAGTCTTGGCGTTCGCAACGAATTCATCGAAGATCTGTTTCTGTGCCTCTTGTGCAATGGCTTTTGCAACATCGGACGGAAGCTCCTGTCCCTCTTCAAGATTATCCGCAAGCAGCAAGGGGTCGGTAATACCAAGCAGCGCGAGGACAAGCTCGTTTGATGCCTTGAGCGCCTGCTCGGCAGTGAGATTCATGCGGGTGCGCAGGTACTCAACGAAGGCCTCCAGCTTTCCTGAATCAATATAGGCCTTGGCAGGCGCCGGAGCGTTCTGATACGCCTGGTAGAGATCCTTATCAATCGTTTTGTATTTGTCGTCCATAAAGAATAGGAATTAATGCTTCGTCGGAGCATGCGGCTTTGCGGCTTCGTGGTGCTCCTCTTCGTGATGCTCTTCTTTGTGTCCTCCTTCGCCATGAGACTCCTGCGCATGCAGAATGCCATGAAGCAGACCGTGCATTTCGTCATGATCGCGCGCATGAGGATCGCGGCCGTATTTAAGAAGCGTATCGCGCGAGCGAGTAAGTGCTTCCCCTGCGACGGCATTAAACGGAGTGACCGTCGCCCAGAACTGGCGAGCGCCTTCAAGCTGGCGAGCATATACGTCACGGACTTCTGAAAGATTCTCTTCAAGCTCTCCGACAGCATCACGTGCCCGCTGATCTGCAGCCTCAAGATCCCTAACCTTTTTAGTCGCCTCATCAAGATTAGCCATCGCAGCTGAGCGCTCGGCGGCGGATGCCCTGGTAAGGTTTTCTTGCATCTTCTCTGCGTCTTCTTTTGCCTTATGGAGTGCCTCCGCTATGCTGTTCGCATCCTTGCGGGCGACATTAAGTTTCTCGGTGATTTCGTTCTGTCTGCCGACCGACGTATTGGCCATGTCAGTCTTGACCTTCGCAAGATCCGCTTGCACCTTCGCGTACTGGCGAGGGTCGGTGAGATTCTGGCCTGAAAGGCGCATGCGGCGCTCTTGGCTTTCAAGCTTGACCTTCTTTGCCTCAAGGGCGCGATATTCCGCCTTATCTGCATCCGTCCGTGCATTACCGAACTTGATCTGTGCATCAGAAATCTTTTCAACGACTCCGCGGAAGCCCTTCTTCGCTCCCTCATTTGCACTACCGAGATCGAGGCCTACCTTGCCACTTACAGCCCCGAGGTCGAAGCTCTTCGTCGCCGGCATGTTAAGAACGCCGGACATCATGCGGCGAACTTCATAACCTCCAGGACCGTTCTTCGCATACCAATTAGAAGCTACGGCGGAACCGCCGCCGATGGTACGACGCATCGCTGATGCAAGTGTGCCCGCTCCCACTCTTCCTCCGATCTTGATCGCCGCATCTGCACCAATTGCTCCCAGTTTCTTTGAAATAACTTTCCAGCACATTGGGATCCTAAGCTTAGAATTCCACGTGGACAAGTTGTCGCG
>JADMIO011367033.1_pt1:5000-81989 | contig 81989 bp, 67 predicted proteins | sample 8958161 | NCBI WGS metagenome assembly JADMIO01 (sample SAMN16585339, study PRJNA669376) | soil metagenome | isolation source: Crop rotation soil | place: USA: Cullars Rotation, Alabama | collected 2011
CGATCTATCCATGGTCAGGTTGAAAGCAGGGTAACACCTGCTGGAGGACCGAACCGGTGTCTGTTGAAAAAGCCTCGGATGAACTGTGGATAGGGGTGAAAGGCCAATCAAGGCAGGAAATAGCTGGTTCTCCTCGAAATCTATTTAGGTAGAGCCTCGGACGAATACTCGAGGGGGTAGAGCACTGGATGGGCTAGGGGTCCCCACAGGATTACCAAACCTAACCAAACTCCGAATACCTCGAAGTACTATCCGGGAGACACACGGCGGGTGCTAACGTCCGTCGTGGAGAGGGAAACAACCCTGACCGCCAGCTAAGGTCCCCAAATGACGGCTAAGTGTGAAAGGATGTGGGAATCCCATAACAACCAGGATGTTGGCTTAGAAGCAGCCATCATTTAAAGAAAGCGTAACAGCTCACTGGTCTAAACAAGGGTTTCTGCGCCGAAAATGTATCGGGGCTAAAGCCGTCTACCGAAGCTGCGGGTGTGTAGCAATACACGCTGTAGAGGAGCGTTCCGTAAGCCTGCGAAGGGTGACCCGTGAGGGCACCTGGAGGTATCGGAAGTGCGAATGCTGACATGAGTAACGACAGGAGTGTGAGAAACACTCCCGCCGAAAGTCCAAGGGTTCCTGCGTAAAGTTAATCTGCGCAGGGTTAGCCGGCCCCTAAGGCGAGGGCGAAAGCCGTAGTCGATGGGAACCACGTTAATATTCGTGGGCCAGCGGGTGAGTGACGGATGCTGTAAGTTGTCAGGGCTTATCGGATTGCTCTGGCAGCGAAGGTGTCCCTGGAAATAACCCCCGCATAGACCGTACCCGAAACCGACACAGGTGGACTGGTAGAGAATACCAAGGCGCTTGAGCGAAGTGTGCTGAAGGAACTCGGCAAATTACCTGCGTAACTTCGGGATAAGCAGGCCGTTCGTCTGGGCAACCAGGCGAGCGGGGCACAAACCAGGGGGTGGCGACTGTTTAGCAAAAACACAGGGCTATGCTAAGTCAAACGACGACGTATATGGCCTGACGCCTGCCCGGTGCCGGAAGGTTAAGAGGAGAGGTGCAAGCCTTGAATCGAAGCCCCGGTAAACGGCGGCCGTAACTATAACGGTCCTAAGGTAGCGAAATTCCTTGTCGGGTAAGTTCCGACCTGCACGAATGGCGTAACGACTTCCCCACTGTCTCCAGCACATCCTCAGTGAAATTGAATTCCCCGTGAAGATGCGGGGTTCCTGCGGTTAGACGGAAAGACCCCGTGCACCTTTACTGCAACTTTACACTGGCAATCGTGTCTGCATGTGTAGAATAGGTGGTAGGCTTTGAAGCCAGGGCGCTAGCCCAGGTGGAGCCGAAATGTGAAATACCACCCTTTTGGATATGGTTGTCTAACCGCGGTCCGTCATCCGGATCCGGGACATTGTATGGTGGGCAGTTTGACTGGGGCGGTCGCCTCCCAAATAGTAACGGAGGCGCGCGATGGTGGGCTCAAGCTGGTCGGAAATCAGCTGTCGAGTGCAATGGCATAAGCCCGCCTGACTGCGAGACTGACGAGTCGAGCAGAGTCGAAAGACGGTCATAGTGATCCGGTGGTCCTGCGTGGAAGGGCCATCGCTCAACGGATAAAAGGTACGCCGGGGATAACAGGCTGATGATGCCCAAGAGTCCATATCGACGGCATCGTTTGGCACCTCGATGTCGGCTCATCACATCCTGGGGCTGAAGCAGGTCCCAAGGGTATGGCTGTTCGCCATTTAAAGTGGTACGTGAGCTGGGTTCAGAACGTCGTGAGACAGTTCGGTCCCTATCTGCCGTGGGTGTAGGAGTATTGAGAGGATCTGTCCCTAGTACGAGAGGACCGGGATGGACGTACCTCTGGTGGACCTGTTGTCGTGCCAACGGCACAGCAGGGTAGCTATGTACGGACGGGATAACCGCTGAAAGCATCTAAGCGGGAAACCCACCTCGAAACGAGTACTCCCTTGAGAGCCGTGGAAGACCACCACGTTGATAGGCCGGGTGTGGAAGCGCTACATAGGCGTGGAGCTTACCGGTACTAATAGCTCGATTGGCTTGGTTGCTCTCATTAAGCAATGCTCATCGGGCTCGCTGACGCCATACGTGGCGCAGTGAGTGGCTATGCGAAGTCCACAAGCTTCGCAAAACTTGGGTGAGGCCCTCGCGGTCTCCCCTGTTCAGCCGGCGTGCACCGCGGTGCGCGCTCTTGATGGGCGGTGAGAATTCGCCGAAAGGCTAGAAAGATCCAGTTTGCATCACCCTTTTGCCGACCTGGTGATTATTGCGGGGTGGCTGCACCCGATCCCATTCCGAACTCGGCCGTGAAACGCCCCAGCGCCAATGGTACTTCGTCTTAAGACGCGGGAGAGTAGGTCGTTGCCAGGTCTGCAAAAGGGTGACGCAAACAACTGCATCGAGATATCCCTTCTTCAACAAGCTTCCAGAGAGCCGTCGCGGTCCCCGCGGCGGCTTTTCTGTTTCCACCAATCGATCGGCATGCAAGCGGCGCGTCAGCCGATGACCCTGCGCGTGAACTTGATCCCGACTCTGGTGCCTCTGCGCCAGACGATCTCGCACCCCTTGGTATCGCGGCGGGAAATGCACAGGTCGAACTCGTTCGGCAGCACGCCACACTCCGGCTGCAGCTCGAGCAGAGCTCCGGTGAGGGAAATCTCGAGCACGAGACAGGGCACCTGGCGCGGCCGTCCATGCGCCGCGATGATCGCCGGTTCGCGCACGCTCTTGCGCTCGAATCGCCAGTGATTCGACATCCCGCACTCCATGTGTATCGCGGCGTAGTCTTGCCCCTTGCAATTAAGGCCCGGCAAACGCTGGGCAATACGACGGTCGCGTTTTGTGGTGGGCTGCTGGGCGAATTTCTCCTGCGGCTCGTAAGAAAGCTTTAGCTCCCATTCAGCGCGACGCACCGCGGAGTCGCCGAACCCCGAACCACACGCGCAAAATTGATTTGGTAGCCAAACTAATCGGGCTATAGTCGCCCGGTCCGACAGCGGGCTGCAAAAGCCCCGCGGACGGTCGCGCGGCGATCTCGACAATCAAATGCAACCCGCGCGTCCCTCATCCTGGGGAGGATGCATGGCCACACTGGTCGAACTGACGCTCAACGGACGTAAGCGTGTCGACGCCGTCCCTGGCAATCGCCTCCTGCTGGACTATCTGCGCGAGAGCGCCGGCCTCACGGGCACTAAGACCGGTTGCGACGGCGGCGAATGCGGCGCCTGCACCGTGCTCGTGGACGGCAAGCCCACTCTGTCCTGCCTGACCCTCGCCGCGGGTGTCTCCGGAAAACACATCGAGACGATCGAAGGCCTCGGAGCCGGCGGCACGTTGTCCGCCGTGCAGCGCGGCTTCCACGAGAAGCTCGGCTCCCAGTGCGGCTACTGCACGCCGGGCTTTATCATGGCCTCCGCCGGCCTGCTCCGCACACGTCCCAAACCCAGCGAAGCCGAAATCCGTGCCGCACTCGGCAGCAACATCTGCCGATGTACCGGCTACGTGAAGATCATCGAGGCCGTGCAATTCGCCTCCGAGCTCATCACGTCGGAGGGCTTGGCGCCATGAACGAACTCGTTCCCCAGCGCGTCATCGGCGCCTACGTGCCGATGGTCGATGGTCCCGAAAAGGTTTCGGGCAACGCCCGCTACACCGCTGACTTCATCGAGACCGAGGCACTCACGGCGCGCATCTATCGCAGCCCCTACGCCCACGCCGAGATCCTCGACGTCGACGTCTCGCAAGCTCTCAAGCTGCCGGGCGTGAAGGGCATCGTCACCGGCGCGGACTGCGACAAGACCTTCGGCGTTCTTCCCATCGCGCGCAACGAGCATCCGCTGGCGCGCGATCGCGTGCGCTATCGCGGTGAGCCCGTCGCCGCCGTCGCCGCCATCGATGCCGCCACCGCCGAGCAGGCCGTGCGCCTCATCCGCATGCGCGTGCGCGAGCTGCCCGCCTACTTCACCGCGCAAGCGGCCCTCGCCCCCGATGCGGTGCAAATCCACGAGAAGAAGCCCGGCAATCTCGAGCGCCAGGTCGACTTCGATCTCGGCGACGTCGCCGGCGGCTTCGCCGCCGCCAAGCTCGTGCGCGAAGCCATCTACAATTGCGCTGAGGTGTGCCAGAACCAGATGGAGATGCACGCCGCGCTCGCCCACTACGATCGCCTGCGCGACCGTCTCACCGTGCACGCGAGCACGCAGGTGCCCTACTACGTGCACATGATGCTGTCGCACATCACCGGCATGGACATGTCGCGCATCCGCGTCGTGAAGCCCTTCGTCGGCGGCGGCTTCGGCGCGCGCACGGAAACACTCAACGTCGAACTGATCGCCGCGCTGCTCGCCCGCAAGGTCGGCGGCTCCGTCCGCCTCGTCACCAGTCGCGAAGAGACCTTCATCACCCATCGCGGGCGGCCCGAGACGGACATCCGCCTCAAGATCGGCATGCGCGCGGACGGCCGCATTACCGCCGTCGAGTGCGATTGCATTCAGCGCGGCGGCGCGCACTCGGGGTACGGCGTGGTGACAATCCTCTACGCCGGCTCCATGCTCTTCGCGCTCTACGACCTTGCCAACGTCAAATACAACGGCCGGCGCGTGCTCACCAACACGCCGCCCTGCGGCGCCTTCCGCGGCCACGGCACTGTCGACGTGCGCTTCGCCTTCGAGAGCCTGCTCGACCAAATGTCCACCGAGCTGGGGCTCGATCCCCTCGCCGTGCGCCGCGCGAATTATCTGAAGGCCCCCACCTTCACCGCCAACGACCTGATGGTGAACAGCTACGGCCTGCCAGAGTGCGTCGACTGGGTTGAGCGCGAGAGCGGCTGGCGCGCGCGCAAGGGCAAGCTCGGCAAAGGCAAGGGCCTGGGCTTCGCCTGCTCGCACTACATCTCCGGTGCGTCGAAGCCCGTGAACTGGACCGGCGAGCCGCACGCCACCGTGAAGCTGAAACTGGATTTCGACGGCTCCATCGTCGTGCTGACCGGCGCGGCCGACATCGGCCAGGGCTCCTCGACCATCCTCGTGCAGGCTGTCGCCGAGGTGATGGGCCTCGACGTCGCCCGCGTCCGCATCGTGTCCGGCGACAGCGAGGTCGTGCCCAAGGACAACGGCTCCTATTCCTCGCGCGTGACCTTCCTCGTCGGCAACGCAGCGATCGATGCCGCCAACAAGCTCAGGGCCCTGATGGTCGCCGCGGCCGCACGACGACTGGAAACCGAACCCAGCAGCATCGAATGCCTGGGCGAAGTCTATCGCGCCGGCGCGCAGGACAAGGGCCTCACCTTCGATGAAGTCGTCTCCGAAGCCCTGAAAGACAACGGCACCATCACGGTAACCGGCACCTATTCGACCATCCCGGAATCCCACGGCGGCAAGAAGTACCGCGGCGCCGCCATCGGCGGCACCATGGGCTACAGCTACTCGGCCCAGGTGGTGGAGATCTCGATCGACGAGGAGACCGGCGTCGTCAGCGTCGACAAGGTCTGGGTCGCGCACGACTGCGGCAAGGCGCTCAACCGCCTGACCGTCGAGGGCCAGGTGCAGGGCTCTGTCTGGATGGGCATGGGCCAAGCCATGAGCGAGGAGGTCGCCTACCACGACGGCCTGCTCGTGACGGCCAACATGCTCGACTACCGCGTGCCGACTATCGCGGACTCGCCGCCCATCGCCGTCGGCATCGTCGAAAGCAACGATCCGCACGGCCCCTTCGGTGCCAAGGAGGCGGGCGAAGGCTCGCTTGCCGCCTTCCTTCCGGCGCTCACCAACGCCATCGCCGATGCTGCGGGTGCGCGCTTCAACGACCTGCCCGTGACGCCCGATCGCGTCTTCGCCGCGCTCGACAAGCGCCAGCGCACGCAAGCCCGCGCGCATTCCGACGAAGGAAAGCACTGATGGAGGCCCTTGCCGAGTTCGACTACGTGAAACCCGCGACGATTGCGGAGGCCGTCGCAGCTCGCGCACGCCATCCACGCAGCCAGCTCGTCGCCGGCGGCACCGATCTCGTCGTCAATATCCGCCGATCCATCGTTACGCCTCCCACGCTCATCGATGTCTCCGGCATCGCCGAGCTGCACGCGATCACCTGCACGCCCGAGAAGCTCGAGCTCGGCGCCAGCGTCACGCTGGCGGAGATTGCGGCGCACGCCGGCGTCCTCGCGCACTTCCCCGGCATCGCGCAGGCAGCCGGTTCGATCGCAGGGCCGACGCACCGGCAGATGGGCACCGTTGGCGGCAACCTGTGCCTCGACACGCGCTGCATCTTCTACAATCAGAGCCAATGGTGGCGCGCGGCCAACAATCATTGCCTCAAGACGACCGGCGAGATGTGCCACGTCGCCCCCAAGAGCCGCGGCGTCTGCTTCGCGACCTTCAGCGGCGATCTGGCACCAGCACTCCTCACGCTTGGCGCCGAGGTCGATCTCGTCGGCCCCGCGGCAGCACGCACGATCCCGCTCGAAGCGCTGTACATCGGCCACGCACGCCACGACGGCTCAGCGGAAGGCGACGGCAAGAACTTCCTTGCGCTCCGCCCCGGCGAGATGGTGACGGCCGTGCGCGCGTCGCGCGATGCCTCGACGCGCTCCGGCTACGACAAGCTGCGCATCCGCCGATCCATCGAGTATCCCGTGACCGGCGTCGCGGTGAGCCTGCGTCGCGACGGCGACCGGCTCGCGGCACTCAGCGTTGCGATCACCGGCACCAACCCGCGCCCCGTGCTCCTCAAGGGAACCGACGCGCTCTGCGGCGGCGATCTCGACGATCGCGTGCTCTCTGGAATCGACGAACTCGTCCGTGACCAGGTGATGTCGATGAAGACGACCTTCACGCCAGGCCATTATCGCCGACGCATGGCGTCTGTCCTCGCCCGCCGCCTGGCGCGTAACCTGTTCGACGCTTGAGGGGAAGAAGTGCCGGAGCCGATGCGGTCGCCACGCGAAAGCGTGGGCCGCATCGGCAGCGCCAGGGACGCAAGACAGGATCCCAGCGCCAGCGCCTCATTAAGCGCGGCAAGCATTACCAAAATACGAATGGCAAGCCCGCTCGCGCCCTGATTTTCTGGACACCGCCCGTACGACCTTCGCAGTAGAGTCTCCGCGCTCCGCGCAAACGGCCCCTACGACGGCGTACTCTTCAGCCTCGGCTTCAGCAGCACCGAAATGATCGGCAGCAGCAGCCGGTGCGGCATGACGCGCATGCAAAGCGTGCCGATCATGTTGAGCGGCCCCGGCACGACAACCCGGGCACCGATCATGAACCCGACGTATCCCATCCACGCGACGAATTCGGGCGACGAGAGCGACATGAATGTCTGGTAAAACGCGTAGTTGGCTCCCATCCGCTCGTGGAACCGCGTCCGCGTGGGGCCCGGCGCGAGGGCGCAGACTCGCACGCCTTTTCCCGCAGTCTCGTGCGCGATGGCCTCGGTCAGGGAAAGCACGTAGGCCTTGCTCGCGTAGTACGCCGCCTGGTTGGGGCCCGGCGCATAGCTGCCGACCGACGCCATGTTCAGCACGCCCCCACGCCCACGCACGCACATCGGCCCCAGGAAGTGCAGCGTGAGCCGGGACACCGCCCGGACGTTCAGGTCGATGAGCTGCAAGAGGCGGGCCTCGTCATGGTGGACGAGCGGCCCGGAAATGCCAACGCCGGCACAGTTCACCAGCACGTCGGCATAGGCAGCCCGTCCCGCGAGGGCTTCATCCAACCTCTGCACCGCGTCCACCGCCGTTACATCGAGCGCGAGGATATCGACCTTGACTCTATGCTCTCTACGCAGGGCTTCGGCGGCCTCGACAAGCTTGGCTTCCGTTCGTGCCACCAGCAGGAGATCTTTTGCCGCACCTGCGAAGCGCTGCGCGAACGCGTACCCGATCCCTTCTGAGCCTCCCGTAATGATAACGACCGGCCGGAGATTGGCGTAAGTCGCGATGGCAGCCCGGTCGGGCGACCACCACCGGCGTCTCCACATTTGAGCTACAGCACTGATCATCAGGGGCTTTCCTTGTTTGTCAGATGCTACGGACCGCATCCAGAGTATGGTTACCAGGGAATTAGATGCGCAAATCGCATGGCTCCGTTGAGTCATGATGCGTTGCAGCGTGGTGTGTGGCATGCCACGTTGCATTGCATCAAAACCGCGCAACCCTGACAGACGGCGCGGTGCAAAGGAGATAACTCATGAGCCAGATTCGCAGCTTCGATGAAGCGCTGGATTTCTATCCCGAAGCCAAGGCAAAGCTCGGTGCGCGCTTCGGCGGCTATTGGCAGGTTGTCGGTGCGTTCTTCGCAGCGATTTCCGAAGGCCACGCGGCAGCCAGCCGCTACCACCAGCTGACCTCGCGCGGCATGCCGCACGATAAGGCCGCAAGCAAAGTGTTCGCCGAACACTTCGCCTGAGTGTTGTCAGCGACGTGCGCGCGCCAGCGTGAGCGTGCACGTCGCCACGATATCCGCCACGCTGGCCCCCCGCGAAAGGTCCGAGATCGGGTGGGCAAAGCCCTGTAGGAACGGACCGATCGCCTGCGCCTGGCCCAGATGCTGGACGAGTTTGTAGGCGATATTTCCGGCATCCAGATCCGGGAACACCAGCACGTTGGCCTTTCCAGCCACCGCGCTCTCGCCCTTGATCTTCTTGGCTGCAACTGCCGCTGAAAGCGCCGCGTCACCCTGCAACTCGCCATCGATGGCGAGATCCGGCCGCGCCGCTTTCGCCAGCGCCAGCGCTGCCTTCACCTTTTCCACCCGCGGATGCGACGCGCTGCCATGCGTCGAGAACGAGAGCAGTGCCACGCGCGGCTCCTGTCCGAGCAGCGCCCGGGCACTCTCCGCCGATGCGATGGCGATGTCCGCGAGCTCTTGCGGGTTGGGATCGGCATTGATGGCGCAGTCCGCAAACACCAGCGGCGTAGGCGCAGCGCCGTCCCGGCCCGGAATGACCATCAGGAAGAAGCTGGACGGTGTGGCGATCCCCGGCGCCGGCCCGATTGTCATCAGCCCGGCCTCGATGACGCGCTTGGTCGGATTGGCAGCTCCCGCCACCATGGTCGCGGCATCGCCAGCCGCCACCATGGCGCCGCCGAAATAAAGTGATTTGCGCACCAAGCGCTCGGCCATGTTGGCGTTCATGCGCTCGCGCGCACGCGCCAGCGCGGCTGCATAGTCGGGGATGCGCGCGTCGCGCGCTGGATCTCGGATTTCGCACCCCTCGAGCCCAAGTCCCAGCTCCCGCGCACGCGCTTCGATCTGCTCGGGCGCGCCCAGCAAAACAGGCCGCGCAAGCGCCTTTTCGCTAAGCAGTTGTGCGCTGCGCAGAATGCGATCGTCCTCCGCTTCCGGTAGAACGACCTTGAGATCGCGCCCGCGCAGAGCGCTTTCGGCAGCAGCAAGGATGTCCAATCGTCCGCCTCGCTAGGGTTTGGGAGACAGCGCCCTCTTAGCACGCACTGCCGCCGAGGAAATAGGAGGTAAGCATGAGCCAGCCCGACGCCGCGCCGAAGATCCATCGCGGCCTGAAGGACGTGTACTTCGAGCGCTCCACGGCGACCTTCATCGACGGCAAGGCCGGCGAGCTGCGCTATCGCGGCTACTCGATCCACGATCTCGCGCAGCACTCGACCTTCGAGGAAACGGCCTATCTGCTGCTCTACGGCGAACTGCCGACCAAGGCCGAGCTCGCAGCCTTCGACACGGCGCTGCGCGAGGCGCGCAAGCTGCCACCGCAGGTGCTCGACATCATCACCAGCGTCAAGGCCGGTCACCCGATGGAGGTGTTGCGTACGGCCGTCTCCGCGCTCGGCGCCTTCGATCCCGAGGTGAACGACGGGTCCCGCGCGGCTATGCTGCGCAAGGGCATCCGCCTGACGTCACAGGTGCCGATGATCGTGGCCGCGCACCACAGCATCCGCAACGGCAAGCCCCCGACCGCGCCGGCGGCCGACCTCGCCCATGCCGCCAACTTCCTCTGGATGCTCAAGGGTGAGAAGCCCTCCGCCGATGCAGCCAAGCTGCTCGACACCGACTTCATCCTGCACGCGGAGCACGGCTCCAACGCCTCGTCCTTCACCGCGCGCGTGGTGATCGGCACGCAGGCCAATATCCACGCGGCCATGACGGCGGCTGTCGCGGCTCTGTCGGGTCCGGCCCACGGCGGCGCGGCGGAGGACGTACTCGCCATGGCCGAAGAGATCGGCGATCCCGCCAATGTGGCGGCCTACGTGAAGCGCAAGCGTGAGGCCAAGGAGGCCATCACCGGCTTCGGGCATCGCGTCTATCGTGCGGAAGATCCCCGTGCGCGCCACATGCGCGATGGTGTGCGCCGTCTCTCCGCCGAGATGGGCCAGCCGAAATGGACGGCCATCCTCGATGCCCTCGTGAAGGAGATGGCACCCTACGCACGGCACGGCGTGAACGTGAACGTCGATTTCTACTCAGGCGTCATCTACTACCTGCACGGCATCCCGAAGGATCTGTTCGTGCCGATCTTTGCGGTGGGCCGCGTGCCCGGGTGGACGGTGCAGATCCTCGAGCAGGCCGACAACAACATCCTGCTCCGCCCGCTCACGCTGTACGCAGGTCCAGGACCTCGCGACTACCTGGCGATCGACAAGCGCGGCGCTCGATGACCCCAGTGCGGGGGAGGGCTGAGACTGCCCAGCCCCCGCAGAGTGATCAATATCCGTTGATGCAGCCGTAGTAGCGGTTCCACCAATAGCGGCTGCCGGTATACGCGGCCCGCTGCCTAAGCCACTCGCAGCCACCGCCGCCGTAGTAGCCATTGTAGTAGCGGTATCCGCCGTAGGCGGCGAGCGGCGCGGCGAAGTATAAGCCGCGACGCGCGTAGCCATAGCTGCGGAAGCCGCCGCCGTGAAAGCGCGGGCCCGCGCGGAACCCGCCACCGTGGAAATGGCCACCACCGCGGAATCCGCCGCCACGACGTGCCTCGGCCGTGTCGAACGTGCTCCAAACCAGCAGAGCCGCGACGCTCGCGGCTGCGAGGGCAAACACTTTTGATCGCATTGCAATTTCCTCCTTAGGGCCCCGGCAAGACCCCTTGCTGCGGTACCCTAAAATGTGCACAAGCGGCTGCACAGTTAAATCGCACGCACCGGTCAGAATGTTCCGTGCGTGCGCGCGAGCGTGTGATGGTGCTAACTTTGTGGCCGGCCGAGAATAAGGGGATGGACGATGCAAGACCGCGCTCAGGACAAGAAGGCAGCCGCAGCCTTCGTATGGGATGACCCGTTCCTGCTCGACGACCAGCTGAGCGAGGATGAGCGCGCCATCCGCGACACCGCGCGCGCCTATGCACAGGAGAAATTGCTGCCGCGCGTCATCGAGGCCTACCTCAACGAGAAGACCGATCGCGAGATATTCAACGAGATGGGCCAGCTCGGCCTGCTCGGCGTCACCATCCCCGAGAAGTACGGCTGCGCGGGCGCCAACTACGTCTCCTACGGCCTCGTCGCGCGCGAGATCGAGCGCGTCGACAGCGGCTATCGCTCCATGAATAGCGTGCAGTCCTCGCTCGTCATGTATCCGATCTACGCCTACGGCTCCGAGGCCCAGCGCGAGAAGTACCTGCCGAAGCTCGGCTCCGGCGAATGGGTCGGCGCCTTCGGCCTCACCGAGCCCGACGCAGGCTCCGACCCCGGCTCCATGAAGACGCGCGCGGAGAAGGTTTCGGACGGCTACCGCCTCACCGGCTCCAAGATGTGGATCTCCAACGCCCCCATCGCCGACGTATTTGTCGTGTGGGCGAAATCGGCCGCGCACAACAACGACATCCGCGGCTTCGTGCTGGAGAAGGGCATGAAGGGCCTGTCCGCACCGAAGATCGGCGGCAAGCTGTCGCTGCGCTGCTCGATCACCGGCGAGATCGTCATGGACGGCGTGGTCATCCCCGAGGAGAACCTGCTGCCCAACGTCGCCGGCCTCAAGGGCCCATTCGGCTGTCTCAACCGCGCCCGCTACGGCATCTCGTGGGGCGCCATGGGCGCGGCCGAGGATTGCTGGCATCGCGCGCGACAATACACGCTTGACCGCAAGCAGTTCGGCCGCCCGCTCGCCGCAACGCAGCTCGTACAGAAGAAGCTCGCCGACATGCAGACGGAGATCGCTCTCGGCCTGCAGGGCTCGCTGCGCGTCGGCCGCCTGTTCGACGAGGGCCGCATGGCCCCGGAGATGGTCTCGATCGTGAAGCGCAACAACTGCGGCAAGGCGCTGGACATCGCGCGCGTCGCCCGCGACATGCACGGCGGCAACGGCATCCAGGTCGAGTACCACGTCATGCGCCACGCCTCGAACCTCGAGACCGTGAACACCTACGAAGGCACGCACGACGTCCACGCCCTCATCCTCGGCCGCGCCCAGACCGGCCTCCAGTCGTTTTTCTGACGCCGTAGGGACATTCCGAGGCAAGTCCAACGGAAAACACTAGCCTGTCTGGACGCCCGCCTCCGCGGGCGTGACGTTGGAGAAAGGCGAGACCTCACCACCCCACCTCATCATGCCCGCGGAGGCGGGCATCCACGTCACGTCTCGGTCCTGCTGCCCAGCCCCCACGGGTGACAATCGACCTGGAGCGACTTCAGCTGCGCGCAAACCGCAGCTTGGACCGTTCGCGTGCCTTCGCCGCCTCTTCGTCACGGTCCTTGGGTTGAGCCGATGTCTGCAGCGAAGCGAGCAGCCTGAACGCCGCGCCGGCAACGTCTGTCACGCCGCGATCGAAGGCCGCCTTGTTGGCGGCCGATGGTGCGTTGTAGCCCGAAATCTTGCGCACGAACTGCAGCGCCGCCGCCCGGATTTCGGCCTCCGTCGCGGGCGGCTCGAAATTGAAGAGGGGGCGGATGTTCCGGCACATGGCAGCACCTCGAGTCACGACGCACGAGATTGCAGCCTTAGACCGGCGCCTCCCTCACAGCAAGCTCGAGCCGATGTTGATCGCAAGCGCCAGCACCGCCGTGTTGAAGAAGAACGACACGATGGCGTGCAGGGCCGTGAGCCGCCGCAACTGCTTTGTTTCGATGGACACGTCCGACGTCTGCGACGTCGCACCGATGGAGGTCGCAAAGTAGAAGAAGTCCCAGTAGTCCGGGCAGTCGTCCTTGGGAAAATCAAGCCCGCCCGAAGCCTCTCCGCCCTTTTCGGGCCGGTAGTACTCGTGCGCGTAGTGGAACGTGAACACGACCTGCGTCACCAGCCACGACAGCATCACCGTCACGACAGCGAGCAGAACGAGCAGCGCCTTGGCTTGGCCTGCTACCGTCTTGGCTTCCGCCAACAGGCCGGCGATCGCCACCAGGCTCGCGCTGATCGCCAGCAGCACGATGCACAGGATGACGACGCGGCTCTCGTCTTGGCGCGCGGCCCGGTGGCGCACGCTCTCGTGCGAGAAGGTGCCCATGACGCGCATTGACAGCCCCAGGTAAACGGCGAACGCGGCGTCGCCAGCGATGACGCCCTTCAGGCTGCGCGTGAATTCCTGTGGGAGCGCGACCAGGCACAGCAGTCCCGCCAGCACCGATACGTAGAGCCGCGGCCGCAGCGCCACTGATCGAGCGATCGACGTGGGACGATACCAGCGAGGTGTCGTGCGGCCACCGGGGCTTGTCGTCGTCATAGCTTTCCTCGCAGCGGGGACTTGCGCGCCCGTTTTGGCACCTCCCCGGCTTCCCCGGAAGACGTCCCGTTAACCATTGTGGCCTAGGTTGAAGAGCCAAGTCCCGATGTGGTCGAATTTTCGGTGCCTGAGTCGCTTAACGTCGTGCGCATGAGTGAAGTCGTTCGTGAGATCGCCGGTCGGCTCGAGCTGTTCTGGTCCATGCTGGCGGGACCTTACGCCTGGGCCGTCGCAATCGTCCTGATCGCCGTCGTGGCGGCGCTCGCCCTCTCCGCCCGTCGGCGCAGCCGCCGCGCCATGCGCCGCGTTGCCGAACTGGCCGGCAAGCAGGCCATCGAGGAGCGTTACCACCAGCTCCAGACGGCAGCCGACACCCAGTTCGCCGAGATCAAGGGCCGCCTCGCCGCCATGGCCGAGATGACGGCGCAGCGCCAGGCCGAGCAGGCCATCGTCCTCAACGAGCGACTCGACGATGTGACGCAGAACCTGGGCACGACGCTCGACGCGCTCGGCCGTCGCGTCGGTGACAACCTCGCCGAAACAGCCCAGCGCACGTCGGACCACTTGGCCCGCCTCAACGAGCGCCTCGCCGTGATCGAGGATGCGCGCCAGAGCCTCGCTGCGCTCTCCTCCGAGGTCGTCACCCTGCACGGCGTGCTCTCCGATAAGCAGGCGCGCGGCGCGTTCGGGCAGTCGCGCATGGAGAACATCATCTGCGATGCCCTGCCGCCGACCGCCTACTCCTTCCAGGCGACCCTCTCCAACGGCCGCCGCCCGGACTGCCTGGTGCGGCTGCCCAATTCTCCTTCCCCCCTCGCGATCGACGCCAAGTTCCCGCTCGAAGCTTTCGAGGCCCTGCGCACGGCAGCGACGCCCGAAGCCGTCAAATCCGCCACGCAGGCCGTGCGCGAAAGCGTCGGCGGCCACATCGACGACATCGCGGAGAAGTATCTGCTGCCCGGCGAGACGCAGGAAACGGCGCTGATGTTCGTGCCGTCCGAATCGATCTACGCCGAGCTGCACGAGCGCTTTCCCGACGTCGTGCAGCGCTCGCATCGCGCCCGCGTGTTCATTGTGGGCCCGAACGTCCTGATGCTCGCGGTCGCCACCGTGCAGGCGGTGATCAAGGACGCGAAGATGCGCGACCAGACCAACATCATCCAGCGCGAGCTCGGTACGCTGCTGGCGGACGTGTCGCGCCTCGTCGACGAAGCGGCTGCGCTCAATCGCCACTTCGATCTGGCCGGCAAGGCGCTGGAAAAGATGACGGGCTCGGCCGACAAGGTCGCCCGCCGCGGCGAGCGCCTGCGCACCCTCGATTTCGATCAGGACGCCGACGGCGCCAAGCCGCGTCCCCGTCTCGCCGCCCGCAAGTGACGGGCCAGCCCTCTTACTTGCCCCGCTGCGAGGCCATGCCCTTGCGCCGCCCGGTGCCCACATCCGGCGCGTTCGGCCGCCCCGTGCGCTTGGCCTGCTGTGCCGACAGCTTCTGTCGCTCTTCTTCCCGCCGCAGCTCGGCAGCTTCGTAGGCTTCGAATTCGACGGCCCTGGCGATGCGCTTGAGATTCTTGCGCGCGCGTAGGGTGCGCTCGTCCTCGTCGTCCGTAGGGCTGCTCATGGCATGCTCCTGGTGCAGCCGCTCAGGCTGCTTTGGCTTCCGGGACAGGCATCGCGACGGACGAATCCGCTTGGGCCGGCGGCGCAAATACGCCCGCGATGGCTTCCAGCATCAGCGTCGTGAACTGCACGGCGCTCGAGATGGGGAGACGCCGTCCCAGCATGTATTCGTTCGCCGCCATCGCGGACGAGAACTCCAGCAACTGCGTGCCCGCAAGGAACAGCTCGGCGCATTCGGCGAGCCGCGTGTCGGTGCGCATCACCTCGCCCGCGCAGCTCCGCGACTGCAGCAGATGCGTGATCGCCGCCAGCTCCGTCCGCAGCGCGAGCCCGATGCTTTCCTCGCTGCCGTCCAGCGGCAGGCAGCGTTCGAGTTCCGTGCACGCCGTCAGCGTGCTGTTCAGATGATCGACGAGTTTGAGAACGGCCCGATCGGGCAGGGCCGCAGCAGCCATGGCGCGAGAGACGTGCATGCCGGATAGCTCCGCAAGCTGAGCAACGCGACACCGAACGCAACCGACGCAACAGCACGAAATTCACCCTGGGACTCAGTGCCCAGAATGCATCATTGAGCGCACTTCCTGCGCCGAGTGCAATGGGGCTGTGGAGATGTTGTGGAGGGCCGCGCACTCCCAACGTGCGCGGCGCCCTCTACTTGGTCTTGCTGCCCTTGGCAGCGCCGGCCGACTTCTGCAGCTTGCCTGCGACCGCAGCGGGCTTCACCGGGTCGGGCAGCTTGGCGCCGTCGGGGCCGCTGGCCAGTACGTTGCGGCAATCGGCCGGCAGCTCGTCGAGCGTGATCGGCGGTTTGCCCGGGGCCGCAGGTGCCGGCGGTCCCGGCGGCGGCGTCGGCGCTTTCGGCTTCGGTTTCACCAGCGCGAGCCAGTTGGTCAGGTCCTTGCCGCACCCGTCATCGTTCCCTACGTGGGGCTGCGCTTCGCAGTTGGTGCTGCCCTTCGGGCAGTGGATGCGAATGTGGAAATGGTAGTTGTGCCCGTACATCGGACGCACCTTGGAGAGCCACGCGCGGTCGCCATCCTTGGGCGTTCCCTCGCACAGGGCCTTCTTGATCGCCGGATGCACGAAGATGCGCTCGACTTCCGCGTAGGATGCAGCGCGCTTGATCAGCTTGGCGTGCCGCTCCGACCAGATCGTCGGATCCACCGCATCCCAGCTCTTCAGCATCGAGGTGGCCGACATGTCCTCGCGCTCGCGTTCACTGAGCTTGCGGTCGGGCATCGGCGTCAGCCAGATGTCGGCGTCGAGGCCGACCTGGTGGCTCGCGTGCCCACTGGTCATCGGGCCGCCGCGCGGCTGTGCGAGATCGCCGACGAGCAGCCCAGGCCAGTTGTCATGCTGCTTCGCCTCATTCGCGAGGCGCTTCACCAGTTCGACCATGTCTGGGTGGCCCCAGTTGCGGTTGCGCGAGAGCCGCATGGCCTGCCACGCCGGCCCATCGACCGGCAGCGCCTTGCCGCCCGCGAGGCATCCCTTCGCGTAGAATCCGATCGCGCGCGCAGCAAGCGGCGAGGCCGTCTTGGCCGCACCGAAGAATTCCTTGGCGGGCGGCGATTTCGGCTTCTCGGCCTTGGCGTTCTTGGCAGGCGCCGCCTTCGCTGGCGCCGCAGCCGGCTCCGCGGGCGTTTCGACCGGCGCGGCCGAAGGCGTCGGCGCTGACGGCTGCGCGGCAGGCGGCTGCTGTGCGTGCAGCACGACGGACGTGCCGACCAACGCACACATCCCTATGACGATGGGCAATCGCATGTTGCTCTCCGCAACGGTTCCGCTTCCTCATGGCAGGCAGGAAATGCCGCCATCGTGAACCAACGCAGGACGCCTCCAGGCAGGCTGCCGAAGATTCTTCGAGGGACGATGTCCCGGCCTGATGGGGCCAGAGCATGGCGTCACGACGCATATCCTGGATTCCATACACAATTTTCACCCGCAGGCCGAGTGCAGCCACGAAAAGAAGTCAGGTTGTGGCCAATTGGTCCGCCCTGCCGCGAAAACCTAAGGCCGCGCCCAGGATTGCCGAGCCGCGATGAACGAGCCACAGGCCAGCAGCAGCGAGATCAGCACGTTGTAGCCAGCGAACGAGATGCCGAACATGCGCCAGGCCGCTTCATCGCAGCGCACCACCGACATCTTGGTGGTGGGATTGAGCAGGTCGCCCGCTTTCAAGCTGAGCTTGGCCGGCGCCGCGGCGCACGTATCGGGCCCGGGCCAGTACTTCCATTCTGCCCCTGCGTGATAGACGCCGAGCCCAGCATTCGCCAGGAACGCCAGCGCCACCAGCGCGAACATCGCCGCCGCCAGCGTTTTGTAGTCCGCGGCCAGCAGCACGAGCGCCGCGAACAGCGCGGGAATGCCGGCGTAGTAGGCGTAGCGCTGCTGCAGACACAGCGGACACGGCGTATAGCCGCCGATGTACTCGAACCCGAGCGCCGCCACGATGACAGCGATGGCGAGCAGCAGCAGCGCGGCTCCCGTGCGGTAGGCCGGCGTCGTCTGCGGGACGTGCGGGCGCGTGAGCATCGAATGCCTCTGTTGTTAGAACACGTAGCGGGCGGCCACGAAGCCGCCCACCAGCAACACCACGAACACAGTCGTCACCAGGCTCAGGCGCTGCTCGATGAAGTCGCGGATCGGCGCGCCGAAGAAGTAGAGCAGGCCGGCCACGAGATAGAAGCGCATGGCGCGCGCCACGATGCTGGCGAGAATGAACAGGATCAGCGGCATGTGGAATGCGCCCGCCGCGATCGTCAGTATCTTGTAGGGAAACGGCGTCCATCCCTTTGCGATAAGGATCAGCACGCCCCATTCGTTGAAGAGCTGCCTGGCGTCTTCGAAGCGTGCCCCGTAGCCGTAGAAGCGCAGGATCGGCTCGCCGATGTACTCGAAGATGAAGTACCCGATCGCGTAGCCCGCCACGCCGCCCAGCACCGACGCGACAGTTGCGAGCGTGGCGTAGGCCCATGCCTTGGCGCGGTTCGCCAGGATCATGGGGATCAGCATGATGTCGGGCGGGATCGGGAAGAACGAGCTCTCCGCGAACGACACCGCCGCCAGCGCGACCGGCGCCTTCTCGTGGCGCGCCATGCGCATCATCCAGTCGTAGGTCTGTTTCAGCATGGGCAGCGCGTCACCCGGTGGGATTGGGGTCGGAAAGCCTGAGACCTCGCGTGCCGCTTTAGCTTGCGACCGGGGTTCTGTCGAGGCGTGCCGATGCCCCACCGATCAAAGCGCCGCGATCTACATGAGATCGGTCGTGAGACCTAGGGCGAGCTGCACCGGCTTGAACGACCGGCGGTGATGGGGGGTGACGCCAAGCCGCTGGATCGCGTCGTGGTGCTCGGCCGTGCCGTAGCCTTTGTGACGCTCGAAGCCGTAGCCCGGAAATGACTTACCCAGCTCCATCATCAATTCGTCCCGAGCCACCTTGGCGACGATCGAAGCGGCCGCGATGGAGAGGCACTTGGCATCCCCCTTCACGATTGTCCGCGAGCGGCAGGCGAGCCTCGGCGCCTTGTTGCCGTCGATCAGCACCAGCTTGGGCTTGACGGAAAGTGCCGCCACCGCTTCCGCCATGGCCCACAGCGTGGCGTTGAGGATGTTGTCCGTATCGATGCGGCCGACATCCGCGATGCCGATCCCCCATCTGGCCGTCGCCTTGATCGCGCGGCTGAGGCGTTGACGCTCCTCGGCGTCGAGCACCTTGGAGTCGGCAATGCCGTCAGGGATAGCATTGGGGTCCAGGATCACGGCCGCAGCGACCACAGGGCCCGCCAGCGGCCCACGCCCGGCCTCGTCGACGCCGGCGATGGGTCCGCCGTGCAACTGCAGTTCGACAGCCTCCAGTTCGAACGTGGCTTTCATCGTCCGAATCACTCCCCCCGTGCGGCGGGAGCTTCGCGGACGCGGTGGCTCATGTCAAAACAGCTTGAATTGCTGCCCTTTGGCAACGGGATGGCGGAAAAGGTCAAGTCGCAGCTTGTGGTTGCGTTCATTGAGGCCCAGCCGCTTGCAGGCCAGCCGGAAGCGCATTGCCACCTGCTCCGCGTAGGGGCCCTGACCACGCTGCCGCAGCCGCCACTCCGGCGTGTAGTCCCTCCCGCCGTGCATGTCGCGCAGCAGGTTGATGATGCGCGCAGCCCGGTCCGGGAACTCGGTCTGCAGCCACTCCCGGATCAGCTCCTTCAGCTCCAGTGGCAGCCGCAGCATCACGAAGCCCGCCTCCTTCGCCCCGTGCTCAGCGGCAGCCCCCAGGATTCGCTCGATTTCGCTGTCGTTGAGCGCCGGGATGATCGGCGCCGCCATGACAGCGACGGGCACCCCGGCATCGCTCAGCACCCTGATGGCCTCCAGCCGCTTAGGGGGAGTGGACGCCCGCGGCTCCATCTGTCGCGCGAGACGCCGGTCGAGCGTCGTGACGGAGATCGCCACCTTTGCCAGACCTCGCTCGGCCATGCGGCCGAGGATATCGACGTCACGCGCCACCAGCGCCGACTTGGTGACGATGCCCACCGGATGTCCTGCGCGCTCCAGCACCTCCAGGATCGCGCGCGTGATGCGATAGGTCCGCTCGATCGGTTGATACGGATCGGTAACGGCGCCCATCGCTATGTATTTCGGCTTGTAGCGGGGATTGCCCAGCTCCCTTTCGAGCAGCTCGGCCGCATTGGTCTTGGCGTACAGTTTGGTTTCGAAATCGAGACCGGCCGAATGCCCGAGATAGCAGTGCGTCGGCCGCGCGAAGCAGTAGATGCAGCCGTGCTCGCACCCCCGATAGGGGTTGATCGACTGGTCGAAGCTGATATCCGGGCTGTCGTTGCTGGAGATGATGCTTTTCGCAATCTCTTCAGTCACCTGTGTCTTGAATGGTGCCAGCTCCTCGGCGCTTTCCCACCCATCGTCGAAGTTCTCCCGCCGCTCGCCCTCGTACCGTCCCGACCGGTTCGACCGTGCCCCCCGGCCGCGTCTCCGTTCCTCCTCGACCGTCGCAGGATTCGGCGCGACCGCCCCCGGCGGTCCGTCCGCGCCTGGCGCGCTCGACGCGGCATCCACCTGTTGGCTCGATTTCGGTATAGGCATACCGAGAGGTTAGCGCGACCGGCAAGAACATATCAAGAACAAACTGCCGAGACACTGCGCGCAGTGCTGTGGTGCAACGGCTGAGGTATTGTGTTGCGGCGAAGGGCAAATCTAGGGGTTCCCTGATGATCTCGGTCATCATCCCGACTCTCAATGCCGAGGCAACGCTGGGCGAGACTCTGACCGCGTTGGTCCCGGCGGCAGTTGACGGGTTGGTCAAGGAAGTCATCGTCGTCGACTGCGGATCCACCGACGGCACCGCCCGCATGGTCGATGGCGCCGGCGCGACGCTGATCAGCGCTCCGAAAGGGCGCGGCGCCCAGCTCGCGGCAGGTGCCGCCCGCGCACGCTTCTCCTGGTTGCTGTTCCTGCACGCCGATACCGTCCTGGATGTCGGCTGGGAGCGAGAGGCTGCGACCTTCATCGACCGCGTCGAGATGGGCCGGCGCCCCGCCGCCGCGGCCGCATTCCGTTTCGCCCTCGACGACATGGGCTTTAGGGCGCGCCTGCTCGAAACGATGGTGGCCCTTCGCTGCGGTCTCCTCGGCGTGCCCTATGGCGACCAGGGTCTTCTGCTGCCCGCAAGCCTCTATCGCCAGATCGGTGGCTTCAAGCCGATGCCCTTGATGGAGGACGTCGACATCGTGCGCCGCCTCGGCTGGCGCCGTATCGTCATGCTTCGGGCACGCGCCATCACCAGTGCGGAGCGCTTCCGCTCGCGCGGCTATTTCCTGCGGTCGGCGCGCAATCTCTTCTGCCTCGGCCTCTACACGCTGCGCGTGCCCCCGCGCCTCATCAATCGCATCTACGGCTGATTATTCCGCAGCGCGGCATCACGCAGCTGTGAGCGGCAAGCGTCATCCACGCGTCCGCCCGTTGCGCTAGAACGTGCTCCGTCAGGAAACACATCCCTTCGAGGAGCGGTCCATGCAGAGCATATCCCGTCGCGGTTTTGTCATCTCAGCGGCAACGGCAGGCGCCGTGTTCGGATTGAACCGCCCAATAGAGTTCATCGGCTCGGCGCTGGCTCAGAAGTCGGACCCCGCGCTGCTCGAGAAGGGTTTCTTCAAGTTCAAGGTCGGCGACATCGAGGTGACGCAGATCTATGACGGCATCTGGAATCGCGAGTTGGCGGATGGCTTCGTGAAGAACCAGAAGCTGGAGGATGTGAAGGGTGCACTCACGTCCGCAGGCCTCGCCGACAACATCGTGCCCATCACGTTCACGATCACGGTCGTGAATGTCGGCGGCAAGATCACGATGTTCGATTCGGGTACGGGCGTTCCGGGCCAGGTTCAGCCCACCGCCGGTCTGCTCGCATCCAAGAATATGGCCGCCGCGGGCATCGACCCCGCCAAGATCGAGAACATCATCGTCACCCATTTCCATCCCGACCACGTCTTCGGACTGATGGAGAAGGACTCCGCCAACCAGAAATTTCCGAATGCGAAGATCAACGTACCCGCGCCGGAGCTCGCGTTCTGGACCGGCGATTCCGTGCCCGAGGCGGCGAAGGGCCTGAGCAACCGGATCAAGTCCACGATCGGCACCTGGAGCAACGTCCAGAAGATCGAGGGCGAGAAAGAAGTGGTGCCCGGCATCCGCTCCGTCTCGACGCCCGGCCACACGCCGGGGCACACGAGCTATCTCGTCGCTTCCGGCAGCCAGCAGTTCATGGTCCTCGGCGACATCACCAATATCCCCGCGCTGTTCGTGAAGAATCCTGGTTGGCACGTCGTCTTCGACGGCAATGCGACGCTGGCCGAGGAAAACCGCCGCAAGATGTTCGACCGCGCGGTTGCCGATAAGCTCGTCGTCTCCGGCTATCACTACGGTTTGCCGGGCGCCGGCACGATACAGAAGGACGGCAGCGGCTACGCGTTTGTCCCGCAGAGCTGACGCGATCGGAATGCAGGCTTGAGACGGCACGCTTTCGTCGAGAGAAATCACAGGGCGCCGCGAGCGATCGCGGCGCCCTTCCGCTGTCGCCTGATCGTGATGTGCAGGGAGCCTGTCGTCGGCCGCGCGAAGACGCGGCTTGCTGGTGCCATCGGCGTATCGCCCGCGATCCGCTTCGCGAGGGTTGCGAGTGCAGCACTGTTCGACCGCGTGGCCCGCGATCCCCGTTGGCAGACATCGCTGGCCGTGACGCCGGATGCGAGCACGCACGGCCGCGCGTGGCCCCGGCATCTGCAGCGCATTCCGCAGGGCGGCGGCGACCTCGGCGCCCGCATGCAGCGCCTGTTCGCGCAGGCGCCGGCGGGCCCTGTCATTCTCATCGGCACCGACATCCCTCGCATCAGGCCGAACGAGATTGCGCGCGCATTCCACCTGCTGGGCTCGGCCGATGCCGTATTCGGTCCCGCGGCGGACGGCGGCTACTGGCTGGTCGGCATGCGGCGGCGGCCACGGTTGCTGAAACCCTTCGCCGACGTGCGCTGGTCCAGCCCGTACGCATTGGCCGACACGCTTGCCAATCTCGACGGCGCCGCGGTGAGCAGCGTGGCGACGCTGGAAGATGTGGATGATGCTGGCGCCTTTGCGCGGCTCGCGACTATCGCCGGGCGTCGCGTGCTCCCGGCCGGCCGCTAGAAATCCGAGACGATCCCACCCTTCTCCCAATCGCCGTAGCGAGTGGGCTCCGGCCCCTTTTGTCCGTTGATTTCTTTAGGCTTTTCTTGCTTCCGAGCTTCGGCGAGGCGCCGCCGCTCCGCGGCCTCGTCCAGCGCGCGCTGCGCAGCGGGTGAAATCGCCTTGCCGGCCTGTCCGGGTGCCTGGCCCTTGGTTTCTTTCATCTTCACCGTCGCTCGCTGTGGCATGCCCCGGCACTGGCCGTCGGGGACTCCAATCACCATATTACGGTCCGCGGGGCGTTCGCACAAAGCGGGCGTGACCTGCGGATCGACGCTGGACGGACCCCTCACTGGGATCAGGAAACGATGCCTCTCAATTTTGCCAAGACAGGACTGCTTCTCGCGGCCCTCACCGGCATATTCGTCGCGCTCGGCGGATTGGTCGGCGGCAAGGGCGGCATGGTCATCGCGTTCATCCTCGCGCTGGGCATGAACCTGTTCAGCCTGTGGTTCTCCGACAAGATGGTGCTGCGCATGTACGGCGCGCGCGAGGTGGATGCCGCCTCGGGCGGCGAGTACTACCGCATCGTCTCGGAGCTCGTGCGTCGCGCCGAGCTGCCGATGCCGCGCGTCTACGTCATGGACAACCCGCAGCCCAATGCCTTCGCAACCGGCCGCAATCCTTCCAACGCTGCCGTGTGTGCTTCCACGGGCCTGCTCGAGATGCTCAACGCCAACGAAGTCGCAGGCGTGATGGCGCACGAACTCGCGCACGTGAAGAACCGCGACACGCTCACCATGGCGGTCGCCGCCAGCATTGGTGGCGCCATCTCCATGCTCGCGCAGTTCCTGCAGTTCGGCGCGCTCTTCGGCGGCAACCGCAACAACGGCCACGTCGGCTGGATCGGCACGATTGCGGCCATCATCATCGCGCCGTTCGCCGCGATGCTGGTGCAGATGGCGATCAGCCGCTCGCGCGAATATCAGGCCGACCACTTGGGTGCCATCATCGCCGGCGATCCGCTTTCGCTTGCTTCGGCCTTGTCGAAGATTGAGAACTATGCGCATCAGATCCGCAACGAGCCGGCGGAAGCCGCGCCCGCCACCGCGCATCTGTTCATCATCAACCCGTTGTCAGGCGAAGGCATGGACAACCTTTTCTCCACGCACCCCAACACGGCCAACCGCATCGCCGCACTGGAGAACCTTGCCGAGGAGATGGGGCGCAACCGTGCCCCCCTGCGGCAGCCGCGCCAGTCGTCCGGTCCCCGCGGACCCTGGGGCTGATCCAAGCGGTGCGCGCATCGATCACGGGGTAGCAAGAAAAAGATGCGCGAGCGCGCCAGGGGCCAATGGCGAAGGTCCCCACCCAAGAAGACGCCGGAGTTGAAACCCGCGGCACCTGCCGGCCTCCGTGCACGCCAGCTTGCCGTGCGCCTCGTCACCGCAGTGATCGAGGATGGCCGCCCCCTCGATCAGGCATGGGCCGATGCGACCAAGTCCCCGCAGTTTGCGGCACTCGAGCCTCGCGACCGTGCCTTCGCCCGCATGCTGACCGCGACGACCCTGCGCCGCCAGGGCGAACTCGAGTACGTGCTGAGACAGTTCCTCGAACGCCCGCTGCCGGACGACAAGGGCCACCTGTGGCCGATTCTGCTCGTCGGCGCAGCGCAGCTCGTCTGCCTCAAGCTGCCGCCGCACGCTGTGGTCGACCTCGGCGTCGAGCTGACGCGGCTCGACCGTGGCGCCCGGCGCTTCGCCAAGCTGACCAACGCCATTTTGCGGCGCGTCAGCGAAAAGGGCGCAGCATTGCTCGAGCCGCAGGACGAAGCGCGCCTGAACGTGCCCGATTGGCTCTTCTCCCGCTGGGAGGCGACCTACGGCCCCGCAATCGCCCGCCAGATCGCGCAATCGAGCCTGCGCGAGGCACCGCTCGATCTGAGCGTGAAGGATCCTCAGGGCGCCCAGATCTGGGCGGAGCGCCTCGGCGCCACCGTTCTCCCGATGGGCTCGCTCCGCCTCGCCGAACACACCGGCCGCATCGAGGATCTGCCCGGCTACGCGGAGGGCGCGTGGTGGGTCCAGGACGCCGCCGCTGCGCTTGTCAGCCGGGCCGTCGGCGCCGTCGCGGGATTGTCCGTCGCCGATCTGTGCGCGGCCCCCGGCGGCAAGACGGCAAGTCTCGCCAGCGCCGGTGCGCATGTCACCGCCGTGGATTCGTCGCGCACGCGCTTGGCGCGGCTCGAAGAAAACATGCAGCGTCTCGGCCTCTCGGTTGAGGTCGTCTGTGCCGACGTCGCTCAGTGGTCGCCGGGCCGCGAGTTCGACGTCGTGCTGCTCGATGCGCCCTGCTCCGCCACGGGCACCATTCGTCGGCATCCCGATCTGATACGCCAGAAGCAGGCCCAGGACATCACGCGGCTCGCCCAATTGCAGACCGCGTTGCTGGCCCGTGCCGCAACCTATGTCCGCCCCGGAGGCATCCTGCTCTACAGCACCTGCTCGCTCGAACCGGAGGAAGGCTCCGCTCAGGTCGAAACCTTCCTTGCCGCGCATCTACAGTTCCGCCGCGACCCCCTCGTGGCGGAACAGCTGGGCGCCGATCCCGGCTGGATCACGTCCTTGGGCGAACTGCGCACGTTGCCATTCCACCTGCCCCTGCAGCCCCAGTCCCTCTCCGGCCTCGACGGATTTTATGTGGCCCGCCTGCGTCGTTCGGGCTGAGGGCGGGCTTATCCACACGCCGTGCACAGTTCCCTGCTGTCCCGCAGCTTGGCGCTGCCCTGGTCCCGCGCTAATCGAGCCTGATGGGCATTCTGGGCAACGGCGCATTCCGCGTTCGCCGGCGCGAGCAGCTTTCCACGCGTGACCGGCTAGGCCTGATGGGTCTGGCCGTAAATCGGGCGCGCCGAGATGCCGTCGCGCGCCTGCGCCGCTCGCGCCTCATGCGTTGGCGCTACCGCACGGGCGCAGCCGACGACATCGTCATCTCACCAACGACGCTGCGCATGGCAGACCCGAGCTTCGCCGACGAGCTGGCCGTCGGCGGATTCGGGCTCGACGGCTTCGTGGTCGACATTGGCGCCGACTCGCCGTTCGAAGCCGATCCGCCGAATGCCCAGTGGCAGCGCAGCCTGCACGGCTTCGCATGGCTCCGGCATTTGGATGCCGCGCACACGCACGAGGCGCGCGAGACGGCGCGCCGCTTCGTGCAGGACTGGCTCCGTCTCAAGCCGCAGCAGCAGGAAGTCGGCTGGTTCCCCGAGGTCATCGCGCGCCGAGTGATCTCCTGGCTGACGCACGAGACACTTCTGCTCGACTGGGCCGAGCCCCGCGACCACGACGCCATCATGCTGAGCCTGGAACACCAGGTCACGTACCTGCGCACCGAATGGCGCAATGTGCTCGACGGCTATCCGCGGCTCCTCGTTTTGATCGCGCTGGTGCACGCGGACCTCTGCATCAGCGGCCAAGACGATCATCTCGCGCGCTCGCAAGCCCTGCTCGCCGACGAATTCGACCGCCAAGTGCTTGCCGACGGCGGACACGTCAGCCGGCATCCCTGGGTGGGTGTGGAGTTGCTGCTCGACATGCTTCCCCTGCGGCCGTGCTTTCCCGCGCGCGAACGCAAGATTGATCCGCGCTTGTCCTCGGCCGTGGATCGGCTCATGCGCATGCTCTATCACGTGCGGCTGGGTGACGGCGCGCTGGCCCGCTTCAATGGCATGGGTCCGACCGAGCACGGCACTCTGACCACGGTCATGGGCTACTCCGCGCCTCCGCCGGTCGTCGAGGCCGGCGCGCACGGACCATCCGGCTACGCGCGCCTCGCGCGCGGACAGAGCGTAGTCCTGGTGGACGTCGGGAAACCCGGTCCCTTCGAACTTTCCGGCACGGCACACGCAGGCTGTCTTTCCTTCGAGATGAGCGCTGGCACGCATCTTCTGTTTGTGAACGGCGGCGCCCCGCCCGCTACCGAGCCCGAGCGGCTGCCGAGCGCGCGTTCAACGGCAAGCCACAACACGCTCTGCCTCAACGAGCAGTCCTCGGCGCGGCTCATCCGCAACGAACGTCTGGAGCAGAGCCTGGGTGCCGTTCCGCTCACCCTGCCAAACGTCGTGACCTGTGAGACGAGTGAAGACGACAGCGGCATCGCCCTCGTGGCCACGCACGACGGCTACGCTGACCGCTTCGGGCTCAACCACACGCGCTTCCTGGCTCTGTCGGCCGATGGCGCGCGTCTGGCGGCCAAGGACCGGCTGGCCCCCACCCGCGGCGAGCTGCGCCTGGCGCGTGACCTTCCCTTCGCGATCCACTTTCACCTGCATCCGGATGTGATCCCGACCTTGATGGAGTCCGCCGACGCCGTTGATCTGCTCCTCTCCAACGGCGAGCATTGGCAGCTCTCCGCCGCCGGCGCCGCGATCTCTATCGAGGAAAGCACGTTCACTGCCGATCCCGCCGGCCCGCAGCCCAGCGAGCAGGTCGTGCTTCGCGGCCTCTGCGGCGGCGAGTCCGAGGTGGCCTGGGTTCTCGAGAAGATTGCGAGAGAGGCGGCTCCTGCGCCAGCTTCGGAAGCCGAGGTCGCCTGAGGGGTGCGGCCACGTGGGCGCCTCGGCGCCGGTATTTCGTGCTAACCCAGGCGTTCTCGCGAACCAGACGGAAAGCTGTGTCATGACTGCTGAGCCTGCCGCTGCCCTGCATCGCATCCGGCGCGCGCTGATCTCCGTATCCGACAAGACGGGCCTGCTGGAGTTCGCCAAGGCGCTGAGCGGCATGGGCGTAGAGCTGCTCTCGACGGGCGGCACTGCGCGCGCCATCCACGAGGCTGGCATCGCCGTGATGGACGTTGCCGAGCACACCGGCTTTCCCGAGATGATGGACGGCCGTCTCAAGACGCTGCACCCCAAGGTGCACGGCGGTCTGCTCGCCATCCGGGGCAACGCGGAGCACGAGGCCTCCGCGCGCGAGCACGCCATCGCGCCCATCGATCTGCTGGTGGTCAACCTCTATCCCTTCGAGGCGACGGTCGCGAAGGGCGCGCCCTACGAGGATTGCGTCGAGAACATCGACATCGGCGGCCCCGCGATGATCCGCGCCGCCGCCAAGAACCACGCCGGCGTCGCGGTCGTGGTGGAAGCCGAGGACTACGCTGCGGTGCTGGCGGAGATGCGTGTGCACAATGGTGCCACCACGCTCGCCCTGCGCAAGCAGCTCGCCGCCAAAGCCTACGCGCGCACGGCCGCCTACGACGCGGCCATCAGCACGTGGTTCCAGCGCACGCTCGGGGAAACCGCGCCGCAGCGCCTGACCATCGCCGGCGAGTTGGCCCAAGCCTTGCGCTACGGCGAGAATCCGCATCAGCAGGCCGCATTCTACCGCACCGGCGAGAAGCGTCCCGGGGTTGCCTCCGCGCGTCAGCATCAGGGCAAGGAACTCTCCTACAACAACATCAACGACACCGACGCCGCCTTCGAGCTGGTGTCGGAGTTCGCCCCGGCGAACGGACCTGCCGTTGCCATCATCAAGCACGCCAATCCTTGCGGAGTGGCAACCGGTGCGACGCTCATCGAAGCCTATCGGCGCGCTCTCGCCTGCGATCCGATCAGCGCGTCAGGCGGCATCATCGCACTGAACCTGCCGATCGACGAGGCGACCGCCCGCGAGATCACCGGCATCTTCACCGAGATCGTCATCGCGCCGGATGCCAGCGACGGCGCCAAGGCTGTCTTCGCCGCGAAAAAGAACCTGCGCCTGCTTACGACCGGCAGCCTGGCCGACCCGCGCACGCCCGGCACGTCGTTCCGCTCCGTTTCCGGCGGCTTCCTGATGCAATCGCGCGACAACGCCGTGGTCGAGGACCTGCAGTTCAGGGTAGTGACGAAGCGTGCTCCGACCGAGCGCGAAATGGCCGATCTGAAGTTCGCTTTCAAGGTCGCCAAGCACGTCAAGTCGAACGCAATCGTCTATGCGCGCGGCGGCGCCACGGTCGGCGTCGGCGCCGGCCAGATGAGCCGCGTCGACAGCTCCCGCATCGCCGCCTGGAAGTCGCAGGAAGCCGCCAAGGCCGCCGGGGATGCGACAACGTGGGCCAAGGGCTCCGTCGTGGCATCCGATGCCTTCTTTCCGTTCGCTGACGGCCTGCTGGCTGCGGCCGAGGCCGGCGCCACGGCCGTCATCCAGCCCGGCGGCTCCATGCGAGACGCGGAAGTGATCGCCGCGGCCGACGAGAAAGGCCTCGCCATGGTCTTCACCGGCGTGCGCCACTTCCGCCATTGATCTCGCTCCGGCCCGCGACCGCGCAGGACCGCTTCCGTATCCGGCGCTGGCTGGCGGACCCGGCCCTCCCCGCCTGGTGGGGTCTGCAGTCGGCGGTCGAGGCCGAGATCACCATTGCGCTCGAAAGTGAGAGCGCGCTCGCCCGCATCATCCAGCGCGAGGGTGCACCGATCGGCTACGCGCACGCCGCCGACGCGGCCCTGTGGCGAGCGGACATGCCGCCAGACCTCGCCCCGGGCCAGTGGGAGATCGACCTGTTCGTCGCCGCACCCGAGACGCGCGCGGAAGACACGACGGAAGCCCTTCGCCAGCTCGCCGCCGAAGTGTTCGTGACCACCATGGCTGTCGGTTGCTGCGGCCTCGTCTCGATCAGGAACGAGGCAGCGGCGCGGGCTTTCGAGCGGGCCGGCTTTCGCTGGAGCCGGGTTTGGCACGACCGTTTGTCCGGGCCTTCCTGGGTGCTGGAGCTGCCGCGGCCTCGCTAGCCTGGGCCAGCGCCGCGAGCTGGCGCGAAGCGACCACGAGCCGCGACACCGTCAGCGCACCTTCGCCGGAGATCTCCGCCAGCATGCGCTCGACAGGTCCGAGATCCGAGCCGGCCGCATCTTGCGCCCCGCCGCGCCGCAACGCAGCGCGTGCGAGCGTGGATTGCGCATCCCCCATGGCGTCGATCGCCTGCGTGATGGCGATGCGGTCGTAGTAGTCCAGCGCCGGGATACGCGCCGCCTGCCCTCGGATCGCATCGATGCGCAAGCGCTCGCCGACCTGCAGGAAGATGCGACCGGCCTGCTCCACGCTCGTCCCGCTTGCCTGCGCCAGATTGGTCGCCGCCGGTGCGATGTCCAACACCGCGAGCCCCGCGATCTCCTCCGCAATATCCGCGGGTACGTTGGCCTCGACCAGCCGCGCCGTCTCGGCTTTCAGCAACGTCGCCGGGCGCTGCGGCAGGATTTGGTCCAGTGCGGCGCGTAGTCCAGCGAGACCATCCTTGTGCCGCGTGCAGGTGCCGGCGAAGTCCGTGAGCACCCCGCCTTCGCGCAGGAACCACGGTGTCAGGTTCTGCAGCAGGCTTTGCGTCGCCGCATACAGCTCGTTCTGCGTTGCCCCTGCGACCTTGTTGTCGAGCCCGTCGAGTCGTTGCCACAGCGCGGGCAGCTCGAAGATCTCGCGCACGGCAAGGAATGCCTTGGCGACGTCCGCTGTGCTGCGCTTCGTCTCATCCGCAACGCGTACGGCAAACGCCGGCCCGCACCGATTGATGACGGCGTTGGTGATACCGGTCGTCACGATTTCCCGCCGCAGGCTGTGCTGCGCAATGTCGGCGCCGATCTCGTCGTGCAGGGCCTGCGGAAAGTATGTGTCGAGCCAGCTACCGAGCTGCGGCTCGTCGAGCAGCTTGGAGTTCAGCAGGTCGTGCGAGAGCGCGATCTTGGCATAGCTCAGCAGAACGGCCAGCTCCGGCCGCGTCAGGCCGCTGCCCTTCCGGCCGCGCTCGGCCAGTTCCGCATCGCCCGGCAGCGCTTCCAGCCGCCGAACCAGCAGCCCCCGCGCCTCCAGCGCCCGCATCAGCAGCGACAGCTCCGGCGCAGTGCGGGCGGCATCCCGCTGCGCGAGGCTGAGTGCCAGGCTCTGCTGGTAGTTGTTGCGCAGCGAGTTGGCGCCCACCGCGTCCGTCATGCGCACGAGCAACGCGTTGCGCGCCTCGATGCCGAGCTTCCCGCTGCGCACCGCCGGCCCGAGCGCGATCTTGATGTTCACCTCCTGGTCGGAAGTATTCACGCCGGCCGAATTGTCGATGAAGTCCGTGTTGAGGCGCCCTCCCCGCTGGGCGAACTCGATCCGCCCGCGTTGCGTCATGCCGAGATTGGCGCCCTCGCCCACCACCTTTACACGCAGGTCCGCGCCCGCAATGCGCAGGGAGTCGTTGCTCTTGTCGCCAACCTCCAGGTCGGTTTCGCCGCTTGCGCGCACATAGGTGCCGATGCCGCCAAAGAACAGCAGGTCGGCGCGCGCCTTCAGCACCGCGCGCATCAGCTCCACCGGGGTGACGCTGGCCGTCTCCAGGTCCAGCAGCTTCTTCATCTCGGCGGTGACGGGAATGGCCTTCGCGCCGCGCGAGAACACGCCGCCGCCCACGCTGATCAACCCCTTGTCGTAGTCCTGCCAACTCGAACGCGGCAGGTTGAACAGGCGCGACCGCTCGGCCAGCGCCTTCGCCGGATCGGGGTTGGGGTCGATGAAGATGTCGCGGTGGTCGAACGCCGCGACGAGGCGTGTCTGCGGCGACAGCAGCATGCCGTTGCCGAACACGTCGCCCGACATGTCGCCCACGCCCACGGCGGTAAAGGCCTGCGTCTGGATGTCGACATCCATCTCGCGGAAGTGCCGCTTCACGCACTCCCAGGCGCCGCGCGCGGTGATCGCCATGCGCTTGTGGTCGTAGCCCGCCGATCCGCCGGAAGCGAAGGCATCGCCCAGCCAGAAGCCGTGCGCGACGCTGATCGCATTGGCGACGTCCGAGAACGTGGCCGTACCCTTGTCGGCGGCCACGACGAGATAGGCGTCGTCTGAATCGTGGCGCACCACCCGCGCCGGCGGCACGATGCGGCCATCCTTGAGGTTGTCCGTGACCGACAGCAGCGCGCCGATAAAAATGCGATAGGCGGCGATGCCCTCTGCCTGCACCTCTTCGCGCGTGGCCCCGCGCGGCATGCGCTTGGGGTAAAAGCCGCCCTTGGCGCCCGACGGCACGATCACGGCGTTCTTGACGAGCTGCGCCTTGACAAGGCCCAGCACCTCCGTTCGGAAATCCTGCGCGCGGTCGGACCAACGGATGCCGCCGCGCGCGATCGGCGCAAAGCGCAGGTGGATGCCTTCCACGCGCGGGCTCGCCACCCAGATCTCCCGGAACGGCCGCGGCTCTGGCGCCGACGTGATCGCCTTGCTGTCGAACTTCATCGCCAGCGTCGCGGGCGCCCGTCCGTCCGCATCGCGCTGATAGTAATTGGTGCGCACGGTCGCACCGATGAGGTTGAGGTATTGCCGCAGAATCAGGTCCTCATCGAGCACAGGAACTGCAGCAAGTGCCGTCTCGATGCGTTCGCGGATCGGCGCCTCGGCGGCCTTGCGCGCGTACGGCCCGCCCGCACGGTCCGGATCGAAGCGCACATGGAACAGTTCGACGAGGTCGCGCGTGATCGTGGCATGCTTGGTCAGCGTGTCGGACTGGTAGCGCAGCGTGAAGTGCGTGCCCAGCTGCCGCAGGTACGTCCCATAAGCGCGCAGAACGAACACCTCGCGCCAATCCAGATGCGCCGCGACGACGAGCCGGTTGAAACCGTCGCTCTCCGCCTGGTCCGCGAACACGGCGAGGAACGCTGCCTCGAGCCGGCGATCGTGCTGACGCAGCTCGATCGCAGCCGCGTCGGCCGTCTCGATCACCATGTCGTGCAGCGTCACGGGCCGTAGCTCGTTGCCGACGCGTGGCATGACGACGTACGACCGCTCGTCGATGGCCTGGAAACCGAAGTTCTCGAGCAGCGGCACGCGCTCCGACAGCTTGATCGGCGTGCCGAAGCGATAGATGGCGGCATGGAAGCGATGCGCCGGCGTGTCCGCTTCGCGATAGAAGTCCACCGCGATCGGCGCCGCATCGCTCAGCCGCTCGATCCGCTTGATGTCTTCGATGGCGCGTGCCGGTGAGAAGGTCTCGGAATAGCCGGCCGAGAATGCATTCGCGTACTTGGCGTGCAGCGCACGCGCGTCGCCTGGCTGCTGGCCGAGCAGCACGCCGAGCCGGTCATCCCAGGTGCGGATGATCTCGCCGATGTCGCGCTCGAGTTGCTCCCCATCGATGGCCGGCGTAACGCCCTCGTATCGCCCGATGATGAACTGGACCCGCACGAGGGGCCCCTCGGCGGGAAAATAGGGATAGAACGCAGAGAGGCGCCCCTTGTAGATGGCCGCGAGATGCGCCCCGATCCGCTCGCGCACGTGGCTGTTGTAGCGCTCGCGCGGCACGTAGATCAGCGCAGAGACGAAGCGGTCATAGCGATCCACGCGCACGAAGGCCCGCACGCGCGGCCGCGTCTCCAGGTCCAGGATGCCCTCGACCCATGTCTTGAGACGCGCGGTGCCGATCTGGAACAGCTCGTCGCGCGGAAACGTGTCCAGGATGTTCGCGATCGACTTGGCGGAGTGACTCTGCGGCGGATAGCCGGTCGACGCGAGCACCTGCGCCACCTTCTGGCGCAGGATGGGAATTTGCACGGGCGAATGCACGTAGGCCTGCGCCGTAAGCAGCCCCACGATGCGCAGTTCGCCCTTGGGCGTACCATCCGGCCGATAGGTCTTCACGCCGACGTAGTCCATGTGCACGCGCCGATGCACGCGGCTCATGACGTTCGCCTTCGTGATGAGAAGCGGTGCGCGGGCGAAAAAGAAGCGGCGGATCTCAGCCGTCATCGCCACCAGCTCGGTGCCGCGCCGCAAGACGTGCACGTTGGGATTGCGCAGCAGGCCGAGGCCCATGTCGGCCCGCGAGACCAGGTCGCCGGTTTCCGCATCGCCTTCCAGCTGGAACTCGCGCACGCCGAGGAACGTGAAGTTGCCGCCCTCCACCCACTTCAGAAACGCGATCGACTCGTCGAGATCCTCACGCGGCACTTCGACCGGCGCGGTGCGCAGTTCATCGATGGCCTGCACCACGCGTCTACGCATCGCCTGCCAGTCCGCAACGGCCACACGCACGTCATCGAGAATGGAGGCAAGGCTCTTCGCGAGGCCGTTCGCCGCCTCCTCGCTGGTGTTCGGCAGGTGCAGGGCGATGTAACTCTCGAGCGCCGGCTTGCTGGGATCGCCGGCCGACGCGGGAGCAATCGATTTCAGCTGGCCGTCGGCCGAGCGCGTGGTCTGGAAGATGGGATGCAGCAGCAGTCCCACCGTGAGGCCCCGGGCCTGTACCTCGCCTAGGATGGAATCGACCAGGAACGGCATGTCGTCGTTGAGCATCTCGACGACCATGCTGTCTTTCGCACCCGACACTGAAGGGCGCACGCCGACCTTGTGGGCGCCCTGCGGCTTGCTGGCGATGAATTCGGCGGCGGCCTGGGCATTGGCGGCCAGCCACTTCGTATCAAGAGCGTCGAGGCCGTCGGCAGACTGGTGCGCGTAGAGGATGGATGCAAAGCTCGCCGCTCCCCCATCTTCCCGCAGCGCTTTGCGCGCGCGTTCGGCGAGCGACCCTTTGCCGGCATCCCGTCTGCGTTGCATGACCGCCGCCTCCCTGATGCTTTTAACCTGCATTTAGACCCGCAGGCCGCATGGAGAAAGCCTCATCTCCGACTTGTTACCTGCAATGCGCTGCAGCATTGACAATGGCGTGTGCGCGCCTTTGACATGCCCCGGCGGAAGCAATGGGAACGCGAGAGAGGATGCTGCATGGCAGGCAAGGAAAAGGTCACGGCGCTCAACTGCGGCAAGGACGCCGAGCTTTCGCCTCCGAATGCGGCCTACTTCGCCAAGTGCATGGAGAAGCTTGGCTTTGTGCCGAACGTCCTGCGCGCCTACGCATTCGACAATGCAAAGCTTACAGCCTTCATCGCCATGGCCGACGACCTCATGCTGGCTGACAGCGGCCTCTCCAAGCTCGAACGCGAGATGATCGCGGTCGTGGTCAGCTCCATCAACCATTGCCACTACTGCCTGACCGCGCACGGCGCCGCCGTGCGCCAGCGCTCGTCCGATCCTGAGCTTGGCGAGCTGATGGTGCACAACTATCGCGCTGCCGACCTGTCCCCCAAGCAGAAGGCCATGCTCGACTTCGCCGCCAAGCTGACCGAGGCACCAGCCGCGATCGAGGAGGCCGATCGCGAGGCCTTGCGCAAGGCAGGCTTTACCGATCGCGACATCTTCGACATCGCTGCGGTCGCGGCGTTCTATAACATGAGCAATCGGCTCGCCTCCGCCACCGACATGCGCCCGAACCGCGAATATCACTACATGGTGCGCGAGCGGGCCGCGCCGAAGGCGTCAAAGGGCAAGCGCGGTTAGCGGACAAGCCGCTCCGGGCGACGCCCGAGGTGCAGAGACAATCTGGAGTCTGCCACATTTCCCTGCGAGGAAACGTGGCAGAAGGGGGGCACCGCGGTAGAGCGCAGGTAGCCCGTACAGGGGTCTGCTCAAGCAGAGAAATGGGGCATGCGGAATACGATTGCGGTCATGAACACCAAGGGCGGTGTCGGCAAGTCGACGCTGGTGCTGTCCCTTGCCGAGACCCTGTCGGCACAGTTCGGCAAGAACGTGCTGATCATCGACTCCGACGCCCAGGCGAGCGTCAGCGCCATGCTACTCTCCGCCGCGAACCTGCACCGCCTGCAGTCCGACGGGCTGACCATCGTCGACCTCCTCGTCGCGAGCGTCCTCAACAACGTCGCCGTGGACTGGCCCCGCTTCGTGGTCGGCGGCGTGTCCGACGTTGACGAGGCGCGCACGGTCTACCTGATCCCGAGCGACATGCAACTCACCCTGTTCGAGCGCGAGGTCTCCAAGGAGAGCCTGCACCAGCGCCTGCGTGCCAGCATTCGCGGCCTGCTGGGCCACGTGCGCGGCGTGTTCGACATCGTGCTGGTCGACTGCCCGCCTGGACTGTCGGTGCTCACCGAGTCCTGGCTGCGCGAGGCGGACTTCCATTTCTCGCCCACCAAGCCCGACTACGTCTCCACCTGCGGCCTGGAGGTATTCCGCCGCTTCAAGGGTCTCAACCCCGAGATGGGGTTTGCTGAGAACCTCGGCGTGCTCATCAATATGAAAGATCTGCAGTCGCCCGTTGATTCCGACTATCAGCGCTGGCTGAACGAGAATCCCGAGAACCGCTGCTTCCAGCAGGCCATCCCCCGCACCAGTGCCCTCCAGTACGCGGCTCAGCTCAGCCCCGTGGAGCGCTCCTACGTCGCCAAGTACCCGGGCGAGACCGGCAACGCCATCCGCGCCGTCTGCACCGAGCTACTGGCCCGGCTTGCGGCTGCCAACTCAGCCAATCCCAATCCGCTGAACGCACCGCTGCAGCAGGCCCCCTCGCAGATCACCTGACCGCCCGCTGCCGCTTTCCCGCTCGGCATTCGCGGCTATAGTGCGCGCAACCTTTCACCCAAGGGGCGCCGCCGCATGCCTTCGCTCGTCTTCGACTCCGCCATCTATCGCGATGCCTTTGGCACCGATGCCATGCGGCAGGTGTTCTCCGACGAGGCCGGTGTCGCGCGCCAGGTCGACGTAGAGGTCGCCCTGGCCAAGGTCGAAGGCCGCCTCGGCGTCATCCCGCAGGAGGCCGCCGCCGACATCGCCCGCAAATCCGACGCCTCGAAAATCGATCTCGCCAAGCTCAAGCAGAAGACCGACGTCGTCGGCTATCCCATCGTCGGGCTCGTGGCGCAGTTGGCCCAGCAGTGCGGCGAGGCCGGCCGCTACCTGCACTGGGGCGCCACCACGCAGGACGTGATGGACACCGGCCTCGTCCTGCAATTGCGCGAGGCCCTGGCCCTGGTCGCCACGGACCTTGAAGCGCTGGAAGCGGCACTCGTCAAGCTTGCGCGCGATCACCGGCTCACCGTCATGGCCGGCCGCACCCACATGCAGCAGGCGCTGCCGATCACCTTCGGCTACAAGGCCGCCGTTTGGCTGAGCATGATCGTGCGCCATCGCCGGCGCCTGGAAGAGCTGAAGCCGCGCGTTCTCGTCGGCCAGTTCGCGGGCGCCGCCGGCACGCTTGCTTCTCTCGGCGACAGGGGCCTGGCCGTCAGCGACGGTCTCATGGACGAGCTTGGCTTGGCCCGTCCCGACATCCCCTGGCACGTCTCGCGCGACGGCCCGGCCGAGGCGGTCTCCTTCCTCGCCCTCGTCACGGGCACGCTCGCCAAGATCGCCACCGACGTCATGCTGATGATGCAGACCGAGATCGGCGAGGCCTTCGAGCCTTTCGAGGAGGGCCGCGGCTCCTCCTCTACGATGCCGCAGAAGCGCAACCCGATTGCCTGCGAGTTCATCATCGCCGCCGCGAAGGTCGTCCGCCAGCAGGCGGGCCTGATGCTCGACGGCATGGTCGCCGACCACGAGCGGGCCACCGGCCCCTGGCAGGCAGAATGGGTGGCGCTACCACAGGCCTTCGTCGCGACGAGCGGCGCACTCAAGCATTCGCGCTTCATGCTGGAAGGCCTCGTCGTCGATGCGGACCGCATGCGCGCCAATCTCGGTGTCACCGGCGGCCTCATCGTCGCGGAAGCCGTCATGATGGCCTTTGCCGACAAGGTCGGCCGGCAGGAAGCCCACCACATCATCTACGCGGCCTGCCGCAAGGCACTCGAAGGCGGCACCACGCTGCTGTCGGAGCTGGAGAAGCTGCCCGAGGTCACGCGCCATCTCTCGCGCGAGCGTCTGGCCGAGCTGACCGACCCCGTGAACTACCTGGGCTCCGCCCCCGCCATGGTCGATCGCGTCCTGGCCAGCCGCTGAGCGGCATCAGGCCCGCCGTTGTAGGCTCATTGGCATACTGGTCGCGTCGGCCGGCACGATCATCTTGCCGATCGGCCACAGCGCGATACCCGCGAGCTTCAGGTGCGCCCATGCGAACGGAATTCCGATGATCGTGAGCGCCAGGAAAAATGCGATGACGAGATGCCCGATCGCCAGCCACCAGCCGGCCAGCAGCAGCCACACGAGGTTGCCGATGAAGCCGAGCGTTCCCGTCCCGACATCATGCACGCCAGTGAATTCCACGCGCGAAACCGCCTTCTGGCCGAACGGCAGCAGCGTGTAGATCGCGATGTTGAAGGCGGCCCGCGTCCACGGGATACCGATGATCGTCACCGCCATGATTACACCGGCGATGCCCCACGCCACCGCCATCCATAGACCGCCGAAGACGATCCAGAGCACATTCAGCAGCAGCGCCATCATCGACATTGTGAACTCGCACGGTTGCTCGCCTCTCACTAGATAGTGCTCCCGCACCCTCTCGCCAACGCAGGCCAGAAAAGTTCGGCCCGACCTGGCGATTCGCGGCGCCGCATCCGGCCCTATCCACAGGGCCGCTGCGCTCACCCGGCGCAATCCACTGAGTCGCCCGTCGCGTGAGGCCCGATACGACTGGCATTGGAGGGAATCGGGATATGCACCTTGTGTCCACACATTGTGGCCACGAGGTCTGCGATGCGGAATGCGACAGCAACGGTAGCGATTGGCGCGATGTGCCTGCTGATAGCGGGCTGCTCGTTCGAGCGGCGTGCGGAGCGGCCGCGCCTGTCCATCAAGGACAGCCCTCCCGGCATCGTCACTGGCTCCATTCCGCCGGCGGCCAAGCCCGCCGCCGTGAAGAAGGAAACTGACGTCGAGGAAGTCGCGCGCGCGGAGCAGCTCAAGCGCTGCCAGCAGCGCCATGTCGACTATCAGGCCGGCAAGCTGAACGAGAGCGCCGAGCAGAAGCGCACGCTGGACGACATCTGCGCCGAGCTACACCGCGCCGACCACGCGCAAAAGCCCTGACCCGGCAGTACCCGCACCTCCAACGCTGACCGTCAGTTGCGGCGGTACGAGAACGTCCGCCCATCGAACTCGCGTATGGCCGGGTTGCGATAGACCATGCTCAGACCACCATCCACCCGCTGCAAGCGGATCCCCGTGAACGCCTTCTTTCCCAGATCGCCAGGCTCGAATTCGAACACCAGCGTCTTCTGACCGTCCGGCGTCCCCAAGACCGGCACGGCCTCGTACGCCAGCCCGAACATGCGGAGCCCGAGCGCGATCTCGCCCGGAGCGCTCGTGCAGGGTGTCACGTAGCCGTCCTGCTGCGTGTAACCCTCGTGCACACCCCCATCACAGCGCAAGCGCACGTCGACGCCCGCGATGCCGCGTCCCGCAGCGGTGATGACAAGGACCGTGAATGCATTGCCATCCGCCGCCCGTCGCTCCTTGAAGACGAAGCGCGGTTTGCGGTCATACATCGGGCTCTCGAGCACGACGTCGTTGCCGTCGAGCCGCCAGCGCCCTTCCGAAGCTTCGTCATAGGCTCCGTACGAAAGGAAGTATTCGAAGGTCTGATCAGCATTGAAGCGGAAGCACGAGCCGACCTCGCGCACGCCAGCGAGGCAATATTCACCGGCAACGCTTCCTTGGGTCTGTCCAACAGCGGGCGCTGCGCTCGACAGTGCAAGCGTCGCCACGACCACCCATTGCGCCGCGCGCCGAGCCTGCATGAACTGTCTCCCCGTTGAATACCTCTGACCGCCCGCCATGTACCATGGCGCTCACCCGTCGATCAGCGCTTCCGCCTCTTCGAGCGTCATCGTCTTCGGCGGCGGACTGCCGTGCTTCGGCGGTTCGCTGTCGACTTCGACGATGTAGAAGCGGCCGCGCTCGCGTCCTTCGGCGACCTTTCGCAGGAGCAAACCCTTCTTGAGCGCTGTCCGGCGGAGCCGACGTTCGCGTGAGGCGGGTGAGTTGGTTTGGCGGGGCATTCTCTCCAACCTTCCTGCGCGTCCGCATGCAAATGAAAACGGCGACCGATGATGTCGGTCGCCGCTTAACATTCGGTCGTTTCGCGGCCGAGCCTTACTCGCTCGGCACCTCGGCGGCGGCAGCCTCGGCCACCAGCGCCTGCGCCTGCTCGGCCCACTTCTCGCGCTCGACGCGCCCGTCCAGCGACAGCGCCTCGTCGACATTGGCGATGTCATCGTCGGAGAAGTTGGCGATCTGCTCGAACTTGATGACGCCGAGGCCATTGAGGCGCCCGACGAGTTCGGCATTGAGCCCCTTGATCTTCATCAGATCATCCGGCTCGCCCTTCGGCCGCTTGAAGCCCTTGAAGGCCGCGTTGAGCCGCTTGGCGCGCGCATCGGTGCGCTCGAAGATGCGGGCCGCTTTGCCGCGGCGTCCGCGTAGGTAGTACAGCTTCGCGCGGCGCACCTTGCCGCGGCGGATCACTTCGATCTCGGTGATGTAGGGGGAGTAGATCGGGAATACGCGCTCGACGCCCTCGCCGTAGGAAATCTTGCGGACCGTGAAGCTTTCGTTGAGGCCGCCGCCCGAGCGGGCGATCACGAGGCCTTCGTAGGCCTGCAAGCGGACCGACACCTTCTCGGCTGCGGTCTTGCCCTTCTTCTTGTCCTTCGGATCGTCCACGACCTCGACGACCTTCACCATCACGCGCACCGTGTCGCCGGGAGCGAACTCCGGCACGCTGCGCTGGCTCTTGATCCGGTCGATCTGGCGACGTTCGATGTCCTGGATGATCGGTACGGCGGCGCTCATAGCGACAGTTCCTCGGGTGCAATAGCAAACGCGCCAGCGCCTGGACCCAGGTTCCATGGGAGCAGGCAGGCGTCCGTTGCTGGAAATTGTGCGGCCTTCTAGCCCAGACGACGGGGTTTGTCGATGGGTCTCGTCGGGGCCCGGCGAAAATTGCCGCTTCCAGCCCCGGCGCGCCGGCACTTGGGTGGCGGTTGGCGGGCTAACAATATGATGTAAGGGCTCATTTGCCGCGCCTTTAGGCGTCGGCAAGGGCGCCAGCGTCGCGCCGACTTTGAGCCGGCCGCCGGCGCACGGGTGCGCCGGCGGACGTGGGCAGTGAGCAGGGATCAGGCATGGAAAGGGGAGCACCCTCCCGCGCCGACCTGGCCTCAGGCCCCCGACATTCCGTTCGCAGCGGAATTGAAGGTCGTATTGATCTGCGTGCCGAGGCTCTTTGCAGCCGTGATGATGCCGACAGCAATGAGCGCCGCGATCAACCCGTATTCGATTGCAGTCGCGCCGGACTCGTCTTTGCAGAAACGTGCAAGCAGCTTGGACATGGTACCCACCCCAGTTGAGAAACTCCCTTGCGGGACCACAGTTTCGTGTGGCCAGGGTTGCGGCGCACTTAAGGGAAATGGCTAATTGAAGCTAACGTAACCAATCTGTGAAAGCCGATCGCGCCGATGCGTTGCATGTGCTGGAGGGACTGCTGATGAGTTATCTGCCGACGGTGCGTCCATTCCTGCGCGACCCGCAGGCGCAGTGGTCGATGGGCGCGTTCGGCGCGATTGCCGAGTTCCTGCACGATCCCGACGAAGCGACGATCGTGACCGAGGAGCGGAATCGCATCGCGCTCGCGACGGCACGCGGTGCATTGCATCTCGACGATCATCCCGACGCACGTCTCGTCGCCTACGAGACCGTTGGCAAGCGCGCGGGCACGTGGCGCCATTCGGTGGCGATGAGCCTCTCCGAGACCGCAAGCCGCATGCATCGGCGCGCGGTCGTCACGGAGCTGGGGCCTGACCGGGCAGCCGTGCGGCCACAGGATCGCGAGGCCATCCTGTTCGATCTTGGCCTCTCGCTGCTGCAGACGGACGCCTGCATTCGCACGAGCGATCCCGGGCTCATCAAGGCAATGCGCGCCAGCGAAGGCCGCCCGCTGTTCGCGCCCGGCAACACCGTAATGATGTCGATTCTGTCGGCCAGTCCGCACCGGGTGTTTATCACGCGTCTGGGGCGCATCGAGGTCTTTCAGCCGATCCCGCCGCCGACGGGCAAGTCGCCGCTCGGGCCCCACACCCACATTCTGCCGAAGCTCCTGCGCGCCGGCCGCACCCACTCGGCCACGACGCCCATTCCGACGGGCTGGGTGCCGTGCGCAAACATCTACCCGGCCCACCCACAATTCGACTCCGAAGGCCTGCCGCGTTCCTTCGTGCCGGAACATGCGACGGCTTTTGCAGAACTCTTCGAACGCCACGGCGATCGCGATCTCGTGGCCCTGCAGAGGCAGGTCATCGACACTCTACGCGCGGGCCAGGTGCCAGAGGCGTTTCCGGAGCCGCCCAGCAAGTTCGCGCGGGCCCATCTGCGCATTGCCCTGCGCAAGCTGAAAGCCACGGGCGAGCGGTCGCCGGCCCTCGACACCTGGTTGGCTCATTTCGACCGCACGGCCGAAGAAGAGCACGACGAAGAAGCGATGCACGGCTGAGCTATGCGCGCGATTGCGCGCGGGGCTGCTCCAGCGCCTCGAGCAGGGTCGTCAGCGCCTTGACCGCGAACGCATGCATGTTGCCGCGCCGATCTGCGCTGCCCGTCTCTATGGTCAGCGCGCGCTCGATGGGTCCGGACAGCCCGATGCAGCAGTGGCCGGCGGCATCGCCGTAGCGGTTGCTGGAGGGACCGGTCGCCCCGGTCTCGGACAAGCCCCAGGTGACACGATGCTGCTCCCGCACTGTGCGCGCAACGAGCGCCGCGTAGGGCTCGCTGGCCGAGCGGATGTCGGCGACCTTTTCGTTCGGGATCTGCAGCAGCGCGCGCCGCGCCCGTCGCGTGTAGACCACGGCGCCACCGTAGAAGTAGGCCGACGCGCCGGGCACCGACAGCAGCGCCGCCGAGATCAGTCCACCAGTGGAAGATTCGCCCACCGCCAGCGTTTCCTTGCGCGCGATCAGCCGTTCGGCAATCCGTTCGGCGATACTCACCAGCTCGTCCATGTGCGCCTCGGCTCGAGGTTTCGGGGCTGGACAATATGACCTGCAGGCATCGTATATGTCTCTTTCAAAGCGAGGAAACGGACGGAGGGAAGTCGGTGGCGGATATCGAGGCCCGGTCGGAAGTCGCCGGATCGGTCTGGAAGATCGTGACCGAGGTCGGCCAGCGCGTGGAAGCCGGCGACACGATCATGCTGATCGAATCCATGAAGATGGAAATTCCCGTCACCGCCGACGAGACAGGCACCGTGCAATGCTTCCTCGTCGCCGAGAAAACTCCCGTCGCCGAAGGCCAAGTCGTCGCCATCCTCGCCCCTTAGCCGTACCCCCGCGGAGACGTGACCTGGAAGCCGCCTCCGCGGGTTAGACGTTGAGGTGTGCTGAGCACCTACGTCCCCACCATCGTCGTCCAGACACCTCGGTGCTTGTTCGCCGGTGATGGGACCGCCACCCTGTCCGACGTGTCGGGATTTGCGCCCCCCAAAAGCATTCGGGGTGGACCGCGATCGCGGTCCACCCCGATGAAGCCTAATCTCGCCGCCGCTCAGATCGATTGCGTGATCCAATCCTGCAGCTGCTTCTTCTGTGTGAGCGCACCGACGCGCTGCGCGGCCACCTTGCCGTCCTTGAAGATCATGAGCGTCGGCATCGCCTGGATGTGGAAGCGCTGCGTGATCTCGGGGTTCTGGTCGACGTCGATCTTGGCGACCTTCACCTTGCCCTTGAGCTCGGTTGCGACAGCTTCCAGCGCCGGTGCCATGGCCTTGCACGGCCCGCACCACTCGGCGAAGAAGTCAACCAGCACGGGCTCCGACGACTTCAGCACGTCGGCATCGAAGCTGCTGTCTGAAACCTGAAGGGTTGCACCGCTCATGATCGTCAACTCCTGTTGGGGCGCCAGCAATTGCGCTGGACCGACCGGGTTCGCACTGCCTGTCGAGGCCTGCCGCGAAAGACCGGATTTGTTGCCGGGAAAGTAGGTAGCCGCCATTCAACCGTCAAGGTTGGCGGGGTCGAGTTGCCAGAGGCGTTGCTGGTAGTCGTCCAGCACCGCCGCGGCAATCTCCATGATTCGTGGCCCGTCGGTCCAGAGGATGGCCGAGCGGATCGTATGGCCCGGGAATATCTGCTGCACTGCCATACGGTAGGCTGCAAGTTGCAGCAGATACGCGTCCGCAACCCGGCTCGGATCGTTCGGCGGCGGACGGTTCGTCTTGTAGTCCACGATCAGCACCGATCGGCCCTCTTGCACCAGCCGGTCGATCTTGCCGGCGAGGCGCAGGGCTGGGCCCGCCTTACGGTCGGGCCGCGCGATCTCGGCCGCGATCGCCACCTCCGCGCGGCTGTCCGGCCCGAACAGGGGGGCAAAGGCCGGGTCACGCAGAATTGCGAGCGTCTCGGCGACGATGCTGTCCCGCGCTGGCCTCGACAACTTGGATGCCTGCCCCTCGAGAAATGCATGCGCGGCCCTCTCCCGATGCTCGAGGGGCAGCGAAGGCAGGTGCTCCAGCAACGCGTGGGTGAGCGTGCCGCGCAGGAAGCGGGCCTCGTCCGACAGGATGGCGGGGGGCAGGATCGCGGGCTCTCGCGGGGCCTTGCGGCGGCCCGTCGGCTTTTCCGGCTTGGTCGCCTCGCCGGCTTCCATTTCGAGCGGCGCCAGTCGCGACGGCGCGAGCGGCACGGCCAACTGCGGTTCAGCCGGCGCGGCGCGACGCACCCAATCCGGCAGCGGCGCATGCGGGGGCAGGCTGTCGTGCTTCTCCTTCGGCGTGGCGGGGGTCTCCACCTGCGCGCTCTTCAAGCGTTGCAGCGTGCGCCCGTCAGCGAGCTGGATTTTCTCCGCCACGCCCGTGAGCGCCTCTTCGACCAGATTGTACCAGCAGTCCTTCGCGCGCTCCTTTTCCCCGTTCTGGAACCCGGCCACGTAGAGACGATCGCGCGCCCGCGTCAGGGCGACGTAAAGCAGCCGATTGCGCTCCTGGCGCTCTTCCTCACCGGCAGCGTTGCGGGCGGCCGAGACGGTTGGCACGCGCGCCGTACCTTTCACCGGCCAAATGAACGGGCGGGAGTTATCCGCGCCCGCCTGCAGCTTGAGCAGGTTGGCCGTCCTGCCGGCGTTGACGTGGCACGTGTCGGGCAGGAACACGATCGGCGCCTCCAGGCCCTTTGCGCCGTGCACGGTCATGACTCGCACTTCGTCGCGGCCCTGCTCCATGTCGCGTTTGATCTCGTGCTCGCTTTCCCCGAGCGCCGTCAGGAAGCCCTGTAGCGTCGGCGGTGCATGCTCACCGAATGCGAGCGCCAGCCGCAGGAATTCATCAATTGGATCGGCCGCATCAGGTCCGAGCCGCGCCAGCATGCGCGCGCGCTGCCCCTCGCTGTCGAGCAGGCTCGCATAGAATTCGTACGGCGCCATCTGCGCGGCCATCCCGCGCCAGCGCTGCAGCGTCTCGACGGTTGCCTCAAATCGCTTGTTCGAGCGTGCCTGCGCCTGCAGCTCTTGCCACAGCGAGCCCTTGCGTTGTGGAGCTAGCGCCAACAGATCGTCGTCGTCGAGCCCGAGCAGCGGTGACTTGAGCACGGACGCCAGCGCCAGGTCGTCCTCCGGCAGCACCATGACTTGGCCTAGCGCGGTCAGGTCCATAACGGCGATCTGCTCGGTCAGCTGCAGGCGGTCTGTGCCCGCGACTGCGATCCCGCGCGCCTTCAGCGCCGACACCATCACGGCGGCGAACGGCGCCCGCTTTCGCACGAGGATGATGATGTCGCCCGCCCGGATCGGCCGGCCTTCCGATTCGAGCTTCTCGGCGTTGCGCAGCCAGCCCGCGATCGTGTCGGCAATCTTCGCCGCGAGCCGCGCCGACGGCCGCGCGGTCATGTCCGTGTCCAGCGGCAGCCATGGATCGCCGGCGTCCGCGCTGGTCGGCAGCTCGATCGGCCACAGCTCGACGAGCCCCGCATGTCCCGTGCGGTGCGCGATGTGCCGAACGGCAGCGGACTGGCCCACGCCCGGGGTACGCCCCGCATCGACAAAGACGCGATCGACGATCGTGAGCAGCGGCTCCACGGAGCGGAACGACAGCGCGAGCGAGATGTGCTGCCACTTGTGTTCCACCGCATCCGCGCGAACCGAGAATTCCAGCCCCGTTCGATTGAACATCTCGGGCGCCGCGCCCTGGAAGCCGTAGATCGACTGCTTCTCGTCGCCGACCGCAAACAGCGTGCGCGCGCCGTCCCGCGCACCCGCGCCGGAAAAGAACTCCTCCGCTAGGGCGCGCACCACCTGCCATTGCACGGGCGCCGTATCCTGCGCCTCGTCCACAAGGATGTGGTCGAGCCCGCCGTCGAGCTTGAACAGCACCCACTCCGCCGCGCCACTCCGCCCCAGCAGGTCGGCCGCCCTGGCGACGAGGTCTTCGAAGTCCAGCGCCGCGCGCTGCGCCTTGGCCTCGTTGTAGTGCGCGAGCACGCGCTGCGAGAGCCGAAGCAGGGAAAGGCTCGCCTCCAGCACGTGCAGACGCGCGCGCAGTTCCACGAGCCCATGGATCGCATCCCGCGCCGTCTCGAGCCGGCGCAATAGGTCCGGGTACTGCGCGGCGAGACCCTTGGTCATCATATTCGCGCGGGGCTTCAGATCCTTCGTGAGGAAGACGCCGAGCAGGCCAGCGACGCGCGCGATGGGGCCGCGGGCTGCCAGCACCTTGGACATGCCATCAGCGGTTTTCTTTTCGCTCGCGGAGCCTTCACGCAGAATGTCCCGGGCACGCGACAATTCAGGGCCCGTGATCGCAGCCTCGATCTGCGCATTCACGTCGTCGTAGGTGAGACCCCGCGGTACACCGAGCTCCTGCCGGTATGCCCCTTCCACCTGCGCCAATCCCGCTTCGCCGACTTGCTCCAGCCATGCGCGCTGGCCGAGTGCCTCCCGCAGCAACGCATCCAGCCGTTCCTCCGCCGCGAAACTCGCCGCAAGCCTCAGCGATCGGGCCAGCGCGCTGCCCTCGCCCCCCGAGGTCGCCTCCCGAAGCATCGCATTGACAGACTCGCTCAGCAGATGCGCGCGCTCCTGGTCGTCCAGGATGGAGAAGCCGGGCGAGACGTCGGCCTCCAACGCAAAGCGCTGCAGAAGCCGCTCGCAGAAGGCGTGGATCGTCTGCACCTTGAGGCCACCGGGCGTCTCGATGGCGATCGCGAACAGGCGCCGCGCCAGCGTCATCTCCTCGCGCGTCGGCGTCCGGTCCACCAGCTCGGCGAGCTTGGCTTCCAGGTCCGCATCGCTGTCGACCACCCACTCGGCCAGCCGGTCATACACCCGCCGCGACATCTCGGCCGCGGCCGCTTTGGTATAGGTCAACGCGAGAATGCGCTCGGGCTGGGTCCCGGCGAGCAGCAGGCGCAGCACACGCAGGGTGAGTACGTGCGTTTTTCCCGTGCCCGCATTGGCCCGCACCCAGGCCGATGCCGTTGGATTGGCGGCGCTGGCCTGCAAACGACGGACTTCTTCCAGTCTGGGATCGATCTGCGGTTTGGGTTTGCGCGAGAACAGCGGCATGCCTCAGCTCTCCTCGCCGATCACGTCGCTGGACCACTCCGCGATGCGCGCCAAGTGCGCATAGTCGTCGTAGTCGTACTTGAACTGCGGCCGCCGCACGGCACGATAGGGCGTATCCGCATCGTCGAATTTGCTGACGAGCGCGGTGAGCCCTTTGCGCACGGACGCGGCCAGCCCTGCCACATCGTCGTCGATGACCGCTTCATCACCCGCGGGCTCGCCTCCGGAAGCGGAGATGTAGCGCAGCATGCGCACGCTGGGCGGCGTCGCGGGCGTGCCAAGCCCGGTGAACCCGCCCTCCAGCGCGATCGCGGCTTCCAGCGGCAACTGCGGCGCCAGTCCGGTTTTGGCCTTGCTGCAGAGCTTGTCGACGTTGGCGCCCGATTTGTAGTCCGTGATGGTGAGCGCGAGCCCGCTGCCCGTCATGATCTTGTCGATGCGATCGGCACGCGCGGTGAGCGTGAAGGTCCCGCCCGTCGCGTCGAGCACCGCCTTGCCGACGACCTCGGCCACCTGTTCCGCAACAGTCTCGCGCCGCGCCGGCTCGGTCTCGGCGAACCACGCTGCAAACCGCGCAAAGCGCGGCGCCCAGAATGCAGCGACCTTCGGTGATCCCGTCAGCTCGGCAAGGGAGTCCCGAGCCATGCCTACGAGCGCGTCCGCAATGTCGTCCGGCAGCGCGCTGGGGTAGGCGACAGCAAATCGGTTGAGTGCATCGTGCACGATGGCACCGCGCAGCGCAGCGTCGGGTTCGCGGCCCAGATCCGGCAGCTTCTCCAGTCTGAGAATGCGTTGCGCGTAGAGCGCATACGGATTGGAGATCCACTTCTCGATCGCCGTCACGCTGAGCTGACGCGGCCTGAGCGCAAGCGGCGGCTTTGGCGCCGGCGCCGCAATCGGCTTTGTGTTCGGTGGGATCGCGTTGCGCGTACGGGCCCAGGCCAGCCATGGCGCTGCATCCGCGCCAGCGCCCTTCGCCGGCTTGCGCAGCGCTTCGAGGCGCAGCAGCCAGCGTGACGGCACGGTCGGCGCGCCGTCCACTTTAGCGGCCCGCGTAAGCACCACCCGTTCCGCATTGAGCAACGATGCGAAGTCGTGTGCCGCGTCACCGATGCGCGCTTCCGGTGCAGGCAACCCGAGCTTGGCGCGCATGGGCCGGTTCAGCCACGGGCCCGGCTCCGCGTTCGCAGGCCACGTACCGTCGTTGAGCGCGCCCAGCACGACAAGGTCGGGCTGCTGCAGCCGTGCAGCGAACGGGTCCCAGATCCAGATGCGCGGATGCGGTGCGCCATCGATGTGCAGGCTCTTCTCCGCGACCAGCGAGCGATAGAAGTCGGCGTAGTCGGCGGCCGCCATGGCCGGTGCGCGCAGGCTGGTGTCGAGCAGGCCCGCGAAGAACTTTGCCACCCATTCCCCAGCGGGCCCATGATAGAGGCCTTCCGCCGGCGCCAGCTCCAGCGCGGCGTTGGTGTGTGCACGCACGAGGTCAGCCAGCGCATGCTCACTGCGACCCTCAAACAGGCGCGCGAGCGGCCGCATTGCACGCTCCAGCGCATCCACGAGCGCACCTGCCGCTTCCAGGTCGGATTGTGTGAGGTTGGTGACAGCCCACGATTGCCGCTCGCCCGCAGCGCGCTTGTCCTGCGCCCGCTGTAGTCCGGTCTTGATGCCCTCCAACCCTTCGCCGAGATACTGCTGGCGGAATACCGCAAGCTCCAGCGCCCGAAGGCCGGCCCTGACCTCCTGGGCTGGCAGGCCCGCGCGCAGCAGGGGGTGCTTCAGCAAATCCACCATCGTTGTCGGCGCAAACCCTTCGGACGCCGCTTCGATCACGAGGTCCAGGAACGTGCCGCTGCTTGTCTGCGCGAACGGCGTGCCCATCGAGGCCGGCACCTTGAGATCCCAGGCGCGCAGGCGAATGGAGACGCGCCGCGCCAGCATGCGGTCCGGCGTGACCAGCGCGGCCGTACGCCCCGGCGTCTCCGCCGCTTCGCGCAGGATGAGCGCGATCGTCTCGGCCTCTTCCTCCGCCGTTGCCGCTTCAATCAGGGAGATTCCGGCAAGCGCTTGCGCCATTTCCCCGCCGCGTGCACGCGCAACGTAAGCCTGCCAATGCTCGGTCGTCTCCGCCGGCCGCATCGTCTCGCTGACGAGCCGTGCACGCGCGCGCTGGGCGCTGCTCGCCTTCGGCGCCTGCAGCTCGAGCACCTCGCCCCGTTCGATGCCGAGTGCGGCAAGCAGTTGCGCAAGTCCGAACTGCGGATGCTCGGGATGGCTTGGCGCGATCGCAGTCCACATCGCGGCGTCCGCCTCGCGATCGAGTCCCGGTAGCACGATCGCGCCGTTCGGCGCGGCCAGCACGGCGCGCGCCAGCTCGACAGCCGGCGGATCGAGGCTCGTCACACCCGCGAGGATCACCGGCGCCGGCGCTCCGGCTGCGACACGCGCGATCTCCGCTCGCAGCAAGCGCTTGCGATGCTGCATCGGCGAAACCAGGCCGTTCTGAGCGAGATGCTCAGGCCAATGGCGCGTCACGATCTCCAGGAATTCGAGCGTCTGCTTCCAGTGCTCGCTGAGTTCGTCCGGCACGAGTTCACCAAGCTGGTCGGCCTCCAGCCCGTACGCTTCGAGCTGATCCATCAGCACCGCCAACTCCTTGGCGAGGTGGATGGCCTGCGCCGGCGTCGTGCGGCCGCCGTCACGTGTGCGCTTGGCCCACAGCGCCACCAGCTCCGTCAGCACGAGCTGCCGCTCCAGTTGCCCGATCACGCGCTTCGAGCCTGTGGCGGCAGCCGCGGCCAGGTCCTCCGCGCTGGTGAGCACGTCCAGCTCCGTCGCCGTATCCGCGATCGGCTTGATGCGCGGCAGCAGCAGCGCCGCACCTTTGCCCGCCTGGAGGAACGCCGCCTGCAGCGCCGAAACCGAACCACGGCTCGGCATCAGCAGCGTCGTGTCCGCGAGTTGCAGCGGATCGGGCTTGCGTCCGCCGGGCACCGGCAGGTTGCCGGACAGCAGCGCCTCTGCCAGCGCCGTCATGAACGGACGACCGGCGCCGACGCTATAGATGCGTCCTGCGAAGCGGCTAGCCACGACGCGGATCGTTGAGCGCCTGCTCGGCCTGTGCGAGCGCCTCGGGTGTGCCGACGTGCATCCAGATGCCCTCCATGCGCAGCCCGAACGCGCGGCCGCGCTCGATGGCCTGGTCCCACACGCGATTCATCGAGAACTTACCGTCCGGACTGCCGTCGAACAGGCGCGGATGCGCGATCGACACGCCCGTGAACGCGAACGGCACGATCTGCTGCTCCGACTTGCGCCGGCCGATGCGCCCGTCGCTTTCGAACACGAAGTCGCCGCGGCCCTGGTAGCCGACGCTCCCGCTCGCCAGCGCGAGCAGCAGCAGGCAGTCCATGCGGCCGTCGTCCCACGCCTCGACGAGGCGTAGGAGGTTCGCGCCCACGCCCTCGATCCAAACGGAATCCGAATTGTGCACGAGGAAGGCTTTGCGCCCGAGAAGCGGCAGGGCCTTCTTCACGCCGCCGCCGGTGTCGAGCAACGCATCGCGCTCGTCCGAGATCGTGATCTTCGGCGCGGTTCGCGACTTGAGCTGCGCCTCGATTTGATCGGCCTTGTGATGCACATTCACCACGGCTTTTGCGATCCCAGCCGCGGCAAGCCGGTCGAGCACGCGATCGATCAGTGTACGGCCATCGAGCACGACGAGCGGCTTAGGCAGCGTTTTGCTGGCCGGCGCCATGCGCGTCCCCAGGCCCGCAGCCAGCACCATGGCCGTGTCCAACCGTGCAGTCGTCATTGCCCCTGCCTGTATCGTGCCGCCCCGGGCCTACGGCAGCAGCCGTCGCTCATGGGGTGGGAAGTTGCGTTCGTACCACGCCTTTAGGGGTGCGAGATGTCGGCACTGTAAATTGCGGTCGAGATATCCCCAAGTGCGCGGCAGATGCTGCAGGTAGTGCGGCTTGCCGTCACGCTTGAGCAGCCGCGCCCACAGCCCGACGAGCCGCGTGTTGCGCTGGGCGCCGAAATCCGCGTAGGTCGCCGCAAATGCGTCCTGATCGAAACCGGGTTCGGCCGCGCGCGCGAGCCCGCAGTAGTACGCGAACAGATCGTCCTCCAGCGCCGGGGGCACGTCGACGCGCGCATCCTGCAGCAGCGATACCAGATCGAACGAGGCGTGCTCGTTCAGCGCATCCTGGAAATCGATCACGCCGACGCGCTGCAGCCCCTTGCGCTCCGGCAGCCACAGCAGGTTGGGCGAATGGTAATCGCGGATGAACCATCCGCCCGGCAGCGCCAGCAGCCTGTCTATCACCGGCGCCCACAGTGCCGCGAACTCGGCACGCACCGATGCCGGCGCAGGGCTCCCCTTCACCGCCGGCCAGTACCACTCGAGCAGCAGCTCGATCTCGATCTCGAACGCCGCGCGGTCGCGCCGCGGGAGGCTGTAGGTGGATCCGTCGCGTAACGGCAGCGCCGCGGGCACCGGCACCTGGCGCATCCGCGCCAGCACGTCCACGGCCGCGCGCCACAGCTCCGCCTGCGAGCTGCCGTGCTGCAGTTCGACACCGAACACGCGGTCGCCCATATCCTCCACGAGCAGCAGGCCCTGCTCCAGATGCTCCGCCAGCACCGCCGGCGCATTCACGCCCGCATTGCGCAGGGCCGCCGAGATCGCCGAGAACGAGCGCATGTCCTCGGCAAGGTGTGCTATCTGGCTGTAGGAGCGCCCATCGCGGATCGGAGGTCCGTCCGGCTGCCGCGGCGCGTCCATGAGTACTGCGGTCTTGCCGCCGGCTGAGAGCCGCGCATACGCCCGCGTCGAGGCATCGCCTTGAAGGTAGGCCGCATGCGCCTCCTTCCACTCAGGTAGCGCCTCGAGGAAAGCGATCATCTGCTGCAGCCGCGCGAGCCGCTGGGCGGCGGGGCCCGTGGCTGACAACACTACGTCGCGCAGCGCAGGGTCGCCCGTATCCGCGAGCGCAATCTCGATCCGCTCGCGCGGCAGCAGGGCCTCGACGCGCTCCGGCCATTCGACGATCACCACGCCCGCGTCGATGGCGTCCTTGAAGCCGATCTCCTCGGCCTCCGACGCGCCCGCCAGGCGATACATGTCGAAGTGCGTAACGCCCATGCGCGGCGTCTCGTACGTCTGGCTCAGCGCAAACGTCGGGCTCGGCACCTCGGCATCCGCATCGCCGAGCAGCGCGCGAATGAGCGCCCGCGCGAACGTCGTCTTGCCGGCGCCGAGATCGCCACGCAGCGCTAGCACATCGCCGGGCCGCACCTTGAGCGCGAGCAGCTCCGCAAGGCGGATCAGCGCCGCCTCGTCGGCCACAACGCGAATGAACGTGCTCATGCTCAGATTGGGGGCACCGGATCATGCGGAAGGATCGGTGTCGGTGCGCCGCCTTCCGGGAAGAGAACCGTGACACGCGTACCGCGTCCGGGCTCCGACGCCAACTCCAGGCTGCCACCGTGCAGCTCCACGAGGCTCTTGACGATCGAAAGTCCCAGGCCCGCGCCGCGATGCTTGGAGCCCTGGCTTTCGCTGACGAAGCGGCCGAGCACACGCTGCTGCTGGTCCTTGGGGATGCCCACGCCGTTGTCTGTCACCGAGAACATCATCATGCCGGCGTCGCGCCGCACCTCGATCCGCACCGTGTCGCCAGGCTTGGAAAAGCCGATCGCGTTTGAGAGCAGGTTATACAGCACCTGCCGCACGCGGCTCTCGTCGGCGACGAACTCAATGGCATCGTCGGCAACCGCGATGTCCAGATTGAGGCGCGCCCGTGCCAGCCGGTCGCGCACCGCCTGCACTGCGGTGTCGAGCACGCCGTCGACGCGAACCGGCGCGACCTGCAGCTCCATGGCGCCCGCATCGATCGTGGCGAGGTCCAGTATGTCGTTGATGATGGAGAGCAGCGCGCGCGAGGAGGCCGAGATGTCGCCCAGGTACTCCCGCTGCTTGGAGTTGAGGTCCCCCGTGCGGGGGCTCGCCAGCAGCTCGCTGAAGCCGATGATGTTGGTAAGCGGCGTGCGCAGCTCGTAGGACACATGGCTGATGAACTGGTTCTTGAGCCGGTCGCCCGCGAGCAGCGCCTCGTTGCGCTCGAGCAGCGTCTGCTCGTAGCGGCGGCTGTCCGAGACGTCGACGAACGTGATCAGCGTGGCCCCGTCCGGCAGTGGCGAGACGGCGAAGTCGATGAAGCTCTCGTCGGGCCGCACCATGGCGCCGTCGACGGGTTGGCGGCGATCTGAGATGCCGGTCACAGCGCGGCTGATGCGCGCCCACGCGCTGGTGTCGCCGTAGAGCGGGATGCACTGGCCAATGATCTCGTCGATGTGCGGCCCTTCCGCGAGGCGGCTGCGCGACAGGCGCCAGATCTGCGCAAACGCGGAGTTGAAGAGCTGCAGGCGCCCGTCGGTGGCAAACACCGCGACGCCTTCCTTGAGATTGTCCAGGGTTTCGCGCTGTACGGCGATGAGCGCATTGTAGCGCCCTTCCAGCGCGATCTTCTCGGTGACGTCATCGTAGATGTACGTGACGCCGCCGTCGGGACGCTGCGCGGAGACGACGTGAATCGTGCGCCCATCGAGCAGGTGCCACCAGTCCTCGTAGTCCTTGCCCGTCGCATAGCCAGACAGGATTTTGCTCTTCCATGCCCGGTAATCCGCCACTTCCGGCAGCCGCGACAGCTCGCGCAGGCGGTCGAGCAACTCGCCGTCGGTCGGCTTGGTGGCGAGCCAGTCGGCGTCCACCTGCCACAGCTTGCGATACGCTTCGTTGAAGAAGGTGAGGCGCTGGTCGGGGCCGAAGATCGCGACGCCCGTGGCCACGCGATCAAGCGTGCGCTCGTAGGCGCCCACGTGCCGCGCGATCTCGCCTTGCGCCGTCTCCAGCGCCGCCACGTCGATGGCTGCTCCGACACTCGCGGAATCGAGTGGTAGCACGACGACGTCATGCGCCTTGCGCGCGCCACCGCAGATGATGTGCACGCGCTCGCGGAAGGGCACGCCGACGCTCAGGGACGTCCGCACGGCTTGCCGCTGGCGCATTTCCAGAAGTTCGATCTGCCGCTCGCGGACTTCCTCCTCGCTCGTCGCTTCGACGGAGCGCACGTAGGCCTCGTTCACCCATTCGATGCGCCCGTCGGCCCCCCGAAACCACGCCGGGATCGGCAGCGCATTGAGCAGCGAGCGCCCGGCGAGCGTGTCGCGCACGAGCTGCCGGTGCTGGTCGAGTATTTTGGCCAGCTCCCGCTTGCGGCCGGCAACATCGCGCAGCCGCAGGATCGCGCGACCGCCAGCGGACCTGCCGTCTGCCTCGATATGCGAGCCCGCTCCGGTCCGCAGCAGCACGCTGAACGGCTGGCCCTCGCGGAAGAGCGCATCGAGACCGGCCTTGAGCTCCTGCGCCGAAGCAACGTCCAGCCAGCCGCCGAACTTGAGCAGGTCCGCTTCCAGCCAGGGCAACCCCGCGACGCCGGTCAGCGTGTGCAGCATCACCCGCACGCTCCGGCCCTGCTCCCAGTAGACCAGGACCTGCGGCTCGGCCTTGAGGATCGCGTCGGCTGTCAGGAGGTTCTTCCGCAGCTCCGCCACCTCCCGACGCGCATCCGGCTGCGCGTTCGTCCCGGACATGAAGCGCAGGGCCACGAAACCGCCGAGCAGCGCGGCGCCCGCCACGAAGCTCGCCAGCAATCCGAAATCGAATTCTAAGCGCGAGGTCGGGGATGCCGACCCGAACAGAATGGCCACCAGCAGGACGGCGACCACGGCGAGGCTGGCGCCGAGGAGCAAAAGCAACTCCCCGCGCGGCTTGGCCATGCCGTCTGCGCTGATCCGATCCATCCTTGCCGATCAAGAATCGGCCTATCCGCAACTTATTGACGCGAAACCGAATTCCCCCGTGCGCGATAAGCCCTGCTGCCCCTGTTTACGAATCGTTAAGTATTATGTTGGGCTTCGCCTGTCCTGGCCAGAGCGGGGACACCACACTGCGCCCGCCGAGTGCCCGCGTAGAGTGTCATCGGTTGCCAAAAAGTATCTGGGCAGGACGCCTCCCGACGCCCTGCCCAGAAATGATGCCGGAATGTGAGTGCGCCTACCTGAGGTACGGGCAGAGGCGGCGTTCACCCGAATAGGTTGTGTACATGCCGGTATTCCACTCGAACGAGCGGAAATTCTCCGCGCAAATGCGCCTCGGATCACCCCTGTAGTTGGACGGGTAATAGTAAGGACCATCGTAGGCATAGTCGTCGTAGCGGTAACCGGGACGCGGACGGTAGATTTCGTTGGCGATGATCGCGCCGCCGATGATGCCGAGCCCAAGGCCGATGCCTGGGCCGCGCCAGCCGCGCCCATACCATCCGCCACGGCGCCATTGCACAGTCGTAGCTGCCGGCGCATCTGCGCTGGTTGCGCGAATTGCGTCAGCACGTGGTGCGGCAGGCGCCGCCATGGTCGGGCTGGCGAGCAAGGTGAGCGCGACCGCGCAACCACCCAGAACCTTCCAAGCTTTCATGTGAGTGCTCCGTGTACCTGTGATCCCAGTGTTTTCGTTGTTCGGCGTAGACGGGTAACGACGCCTTGGTCGCAAGCGTTCCTGCGGTTCTCATCTGGAACGCTGCGATTGCCACGTATCCGTCGCCCAGCCACCGCTTACGCTCGGTGTGCCAGGGGCGAAATTCTCCATGCAACCAACAACTAACGACCCACGTGAGCTTCCCAGCTAAGCGTGGCCTATGGCAAACGTGAGGCGGGCTCCTGACAGGAACCTTGCCTGCACACGACTGTGCTCGATCGCGAGCTTTCTTGCCCTCTGCGACGGGGCGGCGGAAACAATTGCTACGCTGCGGCATTCGATCCCCAGCGACGTGGTTGCTGGCGTGGAACCAGCGTGCTATGCGCGGGGCCCAGTGGAATGAAGGCACTTCTCGGGCAGGCAGCGGGCAGCATTCTGGCTTGCGCGGCTCGTTAGCCGTTGCCGCCGGACCACATTTTCCTCCAGGGGCGACAATTCGAACGTGTCCAACGATGAACCCTTGATGGCGAGCATGGCGGGGCGCTACGCGGCCGCATTGTTCGACCTGGCCAAAGAGCAGAAGCAGCTCGACGCCGTCGCCAGCGATTTCAAGCAGTTGACATCTCTGCTTGACGAGAGTTCCGATCTACGCCGGCTGGTGCTGAGCCCTGTTATCTCGTCCGATGACCAGCTGAAGGCCCTGAAGGTCCTGTTGGCCAAGGCGGGCAGCAATCCGCTCACCACGAACTTCCTTCTCCTCATTACCCGCAACCGCCGCCTGTTCGCCCTGCGCGACATGATGCGCTCTTATGTGGCGCTGCTGGCGCGTGAGCGCGGCGAGGTGACCGCTCACGTGGCAACGGCCCATCCGCTGTCGGAAGCCCAGCTCACCCAGCTCAAGGACGTCCTGCGCATCAACATCGGCAAGGACGTGCAGATGAACACACGCGTCGATCCCGGCCTTCTCGGCGGGCTCGTCGTGAAGGTCGGCAGCAAGATGATCGACAGCTCGCTGCGCACCAAGCTCAACAACCTCAAAGTCGCGATGAAAGGTATCGCCTGATGGACATCCGCGCCGCTGAGATCTCCTCGATCCTCAAAGAGCAGATCAAGAATTTCGGTCAGGAGGCCCAGGTCTCCGAGATCGGCCAGGTGCTGTCGGTGGGCGACGGCATCGCGCGCGTTTACGGCCTCGACAAGGTGCAGGCCGGCGAGATGGTGGAATTCCCCGGCGGCATCCGCGGCATGGCGCTGAACCTCGAAGCCGACAACGTCGGCGTCGTGATCTTCGGCGACGACCGCTCGATCAAGGAAGGTGACACCGTCAAGCGCACCGGCGCCATCGTCGAGGTGCCCGTCGGCAAGGGCCTGCTCGGTCGCGTGGTCGACGGTCTCGGCAACCCCATCGACGGCAAGGGCCCCATCAAGTCGGACAAACGCGCTCGCGTCGATGTGAAGGCGCCGGGCATCATCCCGCGCAAGTCCGTACACGAACCAATGGCCACAGGCCTCAAGGCCGTCGACGCGCTGATCCCGATCGGCCGCGGCCAGCGCGAGCTGATCATCGGCGACCGCCAGACCGGCAAGACGGCAGTCGCCCTCGATACGATCCTCAACCAGAAGCCGCTCAACCAGGGCAACGACGAGAGCCAGAAGCTCTACTGCGTGTACGTCGCCATCGGCCAGAAGCGCTCCACCGTCGCCCAGTTCGTGAAGGCTTTGGAGGAGAACGGCGCACTAGATTACTCCATCGTCGTTGCGGCCACCGCGTCCGATCCGGCGCCGATGCAGTACCTGGCACCCTTCACCGGCTGCGCGATGGGCGAGTTCTTCCGCGACAACGGCATGCACGCCGTGATCATCTATGACGACCTCTCCAAGCAGGCCGTCGCTTACCGCCAGATGTCGCTGCTGCTGCGCCGCCCGCCGGGCCGCGAAGCCTACCCTGGCGACGTGTTCTACCTCCATTCGCGTCTCCTCGAGCGCGCCGCCAAGATGGGCGACGCCGCCGGCAAGGGCTCGCTCACCGCGCTGCCCGTCATCGAGACGCAGGCCAACGACGTGTCGGCCTACATCCCGACCAACGTGATCTCCATTACCGACGGCCAGATCTTCCTCGAGACGGATCTCTTCTATCAGGGCATCCGTCCGGCCGTGAACGTCGGCCTCTCGGTGTCACGCGTGGGTTCCTCCGCTCAGACCAAGGCGATGAAAAAGGTCGCCGGCAAGATCAAGGGCGAGCTGGCGCAGTATCGCGAGATGGCGGCCTTCGCCCAGTTCGGCTCCGACCTCGACGCCACCACCCAGCGCCTGCTCAACCGCGGCGCGCGCCTGACCGAGCTGCTGAAGCAGCCGCAGTTCTCGCCGCTCAAGATGGAAGAGCAGGTGTGCGTGATCTGGGCCGGCACCAACGGCTATCTGGATCCGCTCGCCCTCGGCAAGGTGAAGGAGTTCGAGAACGCGCTGCTCGTCAGCCTCCGCGGCCCAAACCTTGCGATCCTCGACGACATTCGCACGAGCAAGGATCTGTCGGACGCGACGGCCGGCAAGCTGAAGGGCGTCGTCGAGACCGTCCAGAAGCAGTTCGTCTAATTCGACCATGCGGCGGGGCTCGGCCCCGCCGATCGGCTGACGTCAGCATACGGGCCTCGACATGGCATCTTTGAAAGATATGCGCACCCGCATCGCCTCCGTGAAGGCGACGCGCAAGATCACGAAGGCCATGCAGATGGTGGCCGCTGCCAAGCTGCGGCGTGCGCAGGAAGCGGCGACCGCTGCACGTCCTTACGCGGAGCGCATGGATCGCGTGCTGGGCAACCTCAACGCGCGCGCCAGCAAGGATGGCGCCTCGCCGCTGCTCGTCGGCACGGGCAAGGATCAGGTGCACTTGCTTGTCGTCATGACCGGCGAGCGCGGCCTTTGCGGCGGCTTCAACTCCAACATCATCAAGCTCGCACGCGCCGACGCCCTTCGGCTGACCCGCCAGGGCAAGACGGTGAAGATTCTTGCCGTCGGCAAGAAGGGCGCCGACAATCTGCGGCGCGACTACGGCCGCAACATCATCGATCGCGTCGACCTGCGCGCGGTGAAGCAGCTCAGCTTCGCCAACGCCGAGCAGATCGCCGCCAAGGTCCTCGCGCTGTTCGAAGCGGGCGAGTTCGACATCGCGACGCTCTATTTCTCAGAGTTCAAGTCGGTGATCGCGCAGAAGCCGACCGCACTCCAGCTCATTCCGGCCAAGCTGCCCGAGGCCAAGGGCGGCACGCCCACGAAGGCCGAGGCCGTCAGCGAATTCGAGCCGAGCGAGGAAGAGATTCTGAGCGTGCTCCTCACGCGCAACCTCTCGACCCAGATCTTCCGCGGTTTGCTCGAGAACCAGGCGTCGTTTTTCGGCGCGCAGATGAGCGCCATGGACAACGCCACGCGCAACGCGGGCGACATGATCAACAAGCTGACGATCAAGTACAACCGTCAGCGCCAAGCCAACATCACCAAAGAGCTCATCGAAATCATCTCGGGCGCAGAAGCGCTCTGAGACCGGAACCGGACGACGAGGAAGACGATTATGGCTACGAACAAAGTCGGTAAGATTCGCCAGGTTATGGGCGCCGTCGTCGACGTGGAGTTCGACGGGCATCTGCCTGAGATCCTGAACGCCCTCGAGACCACGAACCAGGGCCAGCGCCTCGTGCTCGAGGTCGCGCAGCACCTGGGCGAGAATACGGTGCGCACCATCGCCATGGATAGCTCCGAAGGCCTCACGCGCGGACAGGACGTGACCGACACCGGTCAGCCGATCTCTGTGCCTGTCGGCGACGAGACGCTCGGCCGCATCATGAACGTCATCGGCGAGCCGGTCGATGAAGCCGGCCCGGTAAAGACAAGCGCCAAGCGCGCCATCCACCAGCCCGCCCCCACGTTCGCCGACCAGTCGACGGAAGCGCAGATGCTGGTCACCGGCATCAAGGTCGTGGACCTGCTCGCGCCCTACGCCAAGGGCGGCAAGATCGGCCTCTTCGGCGGCGCCGGCGTCGGCAAGACCGTGCTGATCATGGAACTCATCAACAACGTCGCCAAGGCGCACGGTGGCTACTCGGTGTTCGCAGGCGTCGGCGAGCGCACGCGCGAAGGCAACGACCTCTATCACGAGATGATCGAATCCAAGGTCAACGTCGACCCCAAGGAGAACAACGGCTCGACCAAGGGCTCCAAGTGCGCACTCGTATACGGCCAGATGAACGAGCCGCCCGGGGCACGCATGCGCGTGGCGCTCTCCGGTCTCACGGTCGCTGAAGATTTCCGCGACAAGGGCCAGGACGTGCTCTTCTTCGTCGACAACATCTTCCGCTTCACGCAGGCAGGCTCCGAAGTCTCGGCGCTGCTCGGCCGCATCCCCTCGGCCGTCGGCTATCAGCCGACGCTCGCCACCGACATGGGCGCGCTGCAGGAGCGCATCACGACCACGCAGAAGGGCTCGATCACCTCGGTGCAGGCCATCTACGTGCCCGCAGACGACCTGACCGATCCGGCGCCCGCCACCTCGTTCGCCCACTTGGATGCCACGACAGTGTTGTCGCGCTCCATCGCGGAGAAAGGCATCTACCCGGCCGTGGACCCGCTCGACTCGACGTCGCGCATTCTCGAGCCGCGCGTCGTCGGCGACGAGCACTACGCCGTGGCACGTCAGGTTCAGGCCATCCTGCAGAAGTACAAGTCGCTGCAGGACATCATCGCCATCCTCGGCATGGACGAACTTTCCGAAGACGACAAGACGACTGTGGCGCGTGCACGCAAGATCGAGCGTTTCCTGTCACAGCCATTCCACGTGGCCGAGGTGTTCACCGGCTCGCCCGGCAAGCTCGTGTCCATCCAGGACACTATCAAGGGCTTCAAGGGCCTGGTGAACGGCGACTACGACCATCTGCCCGAGCAGGCGTTCTACATGGTGGGCACCATTGAAGAAGCGATCGCCAAGGCGGAGAAGCTGGCCGAGGCGGCATAACCAGCGAGGAGTGAGGGCATGGCAGACGCAGGCAAGTTCGGAAGCTGCTGCGAAGGTCTGAAGGACGCGATTACCGGCGATGATTTCGAGCCGCTGATCGCCGTTGACGACGACGGTGTGCTGTACATGTCCGTGGGTCTTCTCGAGACGGAGAAGGACGACGAGCCGAACATGGTGGATCACCCCGTGTTCTTCTGCCCGTTCTGCGGCACCAAGCTGCAGACACCGGAAGAGGTCGACTCGAAGACCGCGACCCACTAGCAGGTTGCAATTGTAGTCACACGGCCCCGGCCGGCGCGCTGGCCGGGTCTGTGCGAGAGGATGGACGATGGCAGGTACGTTCAAGTTCGAGCTGGTGACGCCTGAGCGGATGGCGGTCTCCGAAGACGCGATCGAAGTCGTCGTCCCCGGCAGCGAAGGCGAGTTCACGGTTCTGCCGGGCCATTCGCCCGTCGTGTCGTCGCTGCGTCCGGGTGTGCTGCACGCGACGCTCACCGGCGCGCGCAAGGTGCGCCTGTTCGTGAAGGGCGGGCTCGCCGAGTGTGACGCGACCCACCTCACCATTCTCGCCGAGCGCGCGCTCGACGTGGACTCCATGGGTAGCCCCGAGCTGGCGTCGGAGATCGCGCTCGCCGAGCGGGAGCTTGCCGCCGCCACCGACGACGCCGCCCGCTACGCCGCCTCCAACGCCATCTCCCAGCTCAAGGCCCTGCAGGGCTGAGGGTTGCGAAGCCGTCACCGGCGCAAGCGTCGCGCGCGGGATGTGCTCGACCAGAAGCGGTGAATGCGTCGGATCACCAGCAATCCGACGGAAAACTGAAACACCAGCATGACCGGCAGATCGACGAAGTGCAACTTCGCCTGATCCATGGAGCTGCGCCCGACATAGTAGAAAACGACGGGAATGTATTGCAGGGCCTGCTGGGCGAAAATCGTCATGATCTGGCCGATCGCGCCCACTTCAGTCAGCAACTGAGGCCTGAGCGACAGCTGCAGCGACGTGAACACCAGCACGAGATAGCTGAGCCACGTCATCAGAAACGTGATCGCAAGCCCAATTCTTCTCAGGATACCGGCGCGCGCAGCGCGATCGCGCATCTGTTGGCGTCGCGCTTTGTTGTACAGCCATTCGTCCAGTCTGCCGCCGGCCAAACTCGGTCGCAGCGTGAGAATGGACGAGCGGATGCGATCCACGTCGAGCGCGAGGAAGGTCGTCGCGGCAAAATGCACGATGCAGTAGATGCATGCGACGCACACCACCAGCCTCCATCCGCCGCCGACCGTCGACGAAAGGATGGAGCGCACCAGGGTGATGTCGAATGCTTCCATGAGAAAGATCAGGGCGATCGCTGACGCTGCAAAGAAGATGGCCGTCATGGCGACGTAGGCCAGCTGGGCGAGGGCGGCGTGGAGGTTGCGATAGCGCGCCAGCCAGCGCTCGTGCCTGGTAACGTAAGGCGGCATCGCAAGCTGCCCAACCCGGGTCCTGGGCTCCTCGGCTAGCTCGTCGTCCGCGTAGAGCAGCTCGAACTTGGTGTCGGTAATGTGCCCGTCGCTCTGCCAGATATTGATGTCTACGTCGTGGATCTCCTTGCCGTACTGCACGGGAACATGAGCGTGGTGACGCGTGCGGCCCGGAAATATGCCTCGTCGCTGAAATTCGACGACAAGGCGCGATCGCGTGGCTTCATCCATGAACCGCCACAGCGCGCCCTGGGCCAGCAAGACTCTCTCCCTCGTGGCACCGCTTCGAAATCGGAGGCCCGCAGGCGAAGTTGCCAGATGTCGAAATGCGGGGGGACGTCCCGATCGTGCGAACGCGAAATAGAACTTTGCGTACTCGAGTCGTTGCTGATTGCTGGTGAGCTGCAACTCGAGATGGCGATTGGCTACCACCAGATTCCCTGCGCCGTCGGCAATCGGGATGAACTGCTGCTTTCCGGGCGTCGTTCGAAACAGGAAATAGAAGGCAGTGCGCTGATGAAGCGTTTCGGTCTTCTTGGTACCGACCAGTATGCGGGAGCTCGGCTCGAGCTTAAGACAGCAGAGCAGCGTCTCGGGGAAGAATGAGACGGGTTCGACTGTCAGTTCATGACTGCCGATAATGTAGAGGATCTTGTGCTGCGCGAGGTGAGCAAGGATTTCGTCATGGTCCGCGATAGCTGGAATGCCAGTGATTTCCCACACGCGCACACCTCCGCCCGCTCGGCCCGTCAGCGGAAGGGAAGTAATCATACATAAAAGCATAGTTCAAAGGATTGTGTGACAGAATCCATCAAATTCGCACTAATGTGGCGAGATTGCACTAGTTCGCGCCAGCCGGTTCGGCCTCTTCGACATGATCGTTGCTCGAGCGATTGAAGCTCGATGATAGAGCCGTTGCGTTCCGCAACTGAGCAAGTTCGCGCCCGCCGCCGCAATACGCGACGTGCCTGACGGATCGCAAGGCGTGTTGCCGATCCGAGTCGACCAAGCAATCAGCAACACCGCTTCAAACTCGACTTTCGCCAGCGGCTACGTTCCATGCCGCTCGCGTCGCCAGGGAACGGATCGCGTGCGCGCTTCTTGGGGTTGCAAGTCTATCGGCGACGCCGATAGCCCGGCACACTTGCTTGAGGTTGGAACTTCGCGGCAACGCGCTGCTGCCAACTGATGCCTGACGTCGGACGAAAACGGACATGGCAAACCGATCGACCAGAGAAACTGCCGTAATACTGGCCATGCAGCCGAGGAAAACGGCAAACGTTCGCTTTGACACTGGGCAATAGGTCAGTGTGTAATCACTGACGCAACAACCCTGATCCACAAGGACGATCGGAGACGTCATGCGCTTCTTCCTCCACCTTGCGATGGCTTGCGCCGTCTTTCTCACCGCCGAGGCCGTCACTGCTGCGCGTGCTCACGCCCAGAAGACGCTGCGCGCGGTCATGCACTCCGACGTGAAGATCCTCGATCCGATCTGGACGACCGCCTACATCGTCCGCAACCACGGCTACATGATCTACGACACGCTCTTTGCCGTCGACGCGAAGAACGAGATTCAGCCGCAGATGGTCGACAAGTACGAGGTGTCGGCCGACAAGCTCACCCATACGTTCACGTTGCGCGACGGGCTCTTCTGGCACGACGGCGCCCCAGTGACGTCCGAGGACTGCATCGCCTCCATCAAACGGTGGGGCGCCAAGGATGCCACCGGCCAGAAACTGATGTCCTTCGTGAGCGCTCTGGAGGTGGTGAGCCCGACGACCTTCACGATGAAGCTGAAGGAGCCGACGGGCTTGGTTCTAGTCGGCCTCGGCAAGCCCTCCTCGAACGTGCCGTTCATGATGCCCAAGCGCGTCGCCGATACCGACCCCAACACGCAGATCTCCGATTTCACGGGTTCGGGCCCCTTCGTCTTCAAGCGCGATGAGTGGAAACCCGGCGACAAGACGGTCTACGTCAAGTTCGACAAGTACAAGCCCCGCTCCGAGCCCGCCTCCGGCCTTGCCGGCGGCAAGGTTGTGAAGGTGGATCGCGTCGAGTGGCGCGCCATCAGCGACCATCAGCAGGCTGTCAACGCTCTGCTGGCTGGTGAGCTGGATTTCATCGAGCAGCCCCCTCACGATTTGCTGGCGCTCGTGAGGGCCGACAAGAACGTCAAGCTCTTCGAGGCCAATCCGCAGGGTAACCAGTATACGTTCCGCCCGAACTGGCTTGCCAAACCCTTCGACAACCCAAAGGTGCGCCAGGCGCTGTTCTATGCCTTCAATCAGGAGGACTTCCTCAAGGCCACCATCGGCGACCCGGAGTTCTACAAGGTCTGCATGTCCTACTACCCGTGCGGTTCGCCGAACTACACGACCAAGGGCATGGAGGGCCTGCTCAGCTCCAACGCGAAGAAGGCTCAGGAGCTGCTCAAGGAAGCGGGCTACGACGGCACGCCGATCGTGCTCATGCATTCGACCGACCTGCAGGTGCTCACCAACCTCGCTCCTGTTGCGAAGTCTCTGATGGAGAAGGCGGGCTTCAAGGTCGACATGCAGTCCATGGACTGGCAGACGCTGGTCGCGCGCCGCACCAAGAAGGATCCTCCGAGCGCAGGCGGCTGGCACGGCTTCCTGACCAGCTGGATCGCCGCCGACATCGGCAACCCCATCTTTACGGCCTACATGAACTCGGCGTGCGAGAAGGCGCCGTTCGGTTGGCCATGCGACGAGGGTATCGAGAAACTCCGCGATCAATACGCCCGTGAAACCGATCCGGCGAAGCAGAAGGCTATCGCCGAGGAACTTCAGATACGCGTCGCGCAGATGGTGACGCACATTCCCATCGGCCAATGGTACCAGCCCAGCGCAATGCGCAAGAACGTGAACGGCAATTTGCAGGCGCCGGCTCCCGTGTTCTGGAACGTGGAAATCAACTGATATGCATGCGGGCGAGAAGGGATATCCCTTCTCGCCCGCCGCATTGAAAGCCTGCGCCGATGCTGAGCTACATCCTGCGAAGACTGGCGGCCACGATCCCCGTGATGTTGATCGTCGCCGTGCTCGTCTTCCTGATGTTGCGGCTGACACCCGCGGATCCGGCCGCGATCATCGCCGGCGATAACGCCAGCGCCGCGCAGGTAGCGGAGATCCGCCAGCGTCTCGGCCTAGACCAGCCGATCGTCACCCAGTTCGTCATCTGGATCGGCAAGCTCGCCCAAGGCGACCTCGGCGAATCGTTCTTTTTCAAGAAGAAGGTGGTTGAGCTCATCGCCGATCGCCTCGAGCCGACACTCTCCCTCGCGGTGCTCACCATCATGCTCGCGGCGCTCGTTGCGATCCCTCTCGGCGTATTCGCCGCCTATCGGCAAGGGAGCTGGCTCGATCGCATCGTGATGGGCTTCTCCGTCCTTGGCTTCTCCGTCCCGGTCTTCGTGATCGGATACCTGCTGATCTATGTCTTTTCGATCCAGCTCGGCTGGCTGCCAGTGCAGGGCTACCAGCGCATCTCGGCTGGGGTCGGCGGCTGGCTGCAGCGCCTGATCCTCCCTTCACTCACCCTTTCGGTCATCTATATCGCACTCATCGCACGTATGACGCGCACTAGCGTGCTGGAGGTGATGAACGAGGATTACATCCGCACGGCGCGCGCCAAAGGTCAGTCCGAGATCAAGGTCTTGGTCCGCCATGCCCTCGCTAACGCCGCCGTGCCGATCGTGACGGTCATCGGCCTTGGCATCGCCTTGCTCATCGGCGGCGTCGTTGTCACCGAGTCCGTCTACACGATCCCGGGCCTCGGCCGCCTGACCGTCGACGCCGTGCTGGCGCGCGACTACCCGACCATCCAGGCGGTCATCCTTCTCTTCTCGCTCGTCTACGTGCTCATCAACTTGGCCGTGGACCTGACCTACACCATCTTCGACCCAAGGATCCGCTATTGACGGTTGATGTCGTCCCTGCACCGGTCGCCGAAGAGGCCGCCGCACCGGCCCGCAAGTCCGGCGCATGGCGTGCCGCGCTGGCGAGCCCGAGCGTCCTCATCGGTGGCGCCATCATTCTCGTCATTGCGGTGGTGAGCATGCTGGCGCCCCTGCTGGGCACGCTTGATCCCGCCGAGATCAACCCCGTCTATCGCAACAAGAAGCCGGGCGTCGAGCGCACCATCCGCGACGACGAGGGCCGTCAGTCGACCTACGTGCATCGCTTTGGCACGGATTCTCTCGGCCGCGACGTGTACAGCCGGGTCATCTACGGCGGCCGCGTCTCGCTCATCATCGGTCTGACAGTCGCGGCGCTCAGCGTGAGCATCGGCCTGGTGATCGGCATGATCGCAGGCTATGTGCGCTGGCTTGACGGCATCATCATGCGCGTGATGGACGGCCTGATGGCGATACCAGCCATCCTGCTGGCCATGGGCGTCGTGTCCCTGTCTCGTGCCGGCCTTTTGGCCGTCGTCGTCGCGATCCTCATTCCCGAGGTGCCGCGTGTGGTGCGCCTCGTGCGCGCGATCGTGCTCTCCATCCGCGAGGAGCCCTACGTCGAAGCGGCGATCACGCTGGGCACGCCGACGCCGATCCTGCTCGTCCGGCACGTGCTGCCCAACACTATCGCTCCACTCATCGTGCAGGCGACCTTCATCTGCGCCTCGGCCATCCTCGTCGAAGCCATCCTATCCTTCCTCGGCATCGGCATTCCGCCGGACACGCCCACGTGGGGCAACATCATGGCCGAGGGCCGTTCGCTGTTCCGCGTCTATCCGCACAACATACTCTATCCGGGCATCTTCCTTGCGTTCGCCGTGCTCGCCATCAACATGCTCGGCGACGGTCTGCGCGACACGCTCGATCCGCGCTTCGCAAAGCGGGTGTAGCTCATGACACCCGCCGGCCCCCGCACGGTTCTCGACGTCAGGCGCATGAGCGTGCAGCTGCCTTCGGGCGCCGATCGCAAGCTGGCGGTGGAGGACATCTCGCTCAGCGTGAATGCCGGCGAGATCGTCTGCGTCGTCGGCGAATCCGGCTCCGGCAAGTCCGTCACCGCCTTCAACGTCATGGGACTTCTCCCGCGCGGCCTCACGACCACGTCTGGCGAGGTACTCCTGGAGGGCGAAGACGTCCTGAAAGCCAGCCACGAACGTCTGCGCGAATTGCGCGGCTCGCGCATGGCGATGATCTTCCAGGAGCCCATGACGGCCTTGAACCCGGTCATGCGCGTCGGCGACCAGATCGCCGAGGTGCTGCAGATCCACACCGACATGTCGGCGCCCGAGCGCCGCAAGCGCGTGCTGGAGATGCTCCGGCTCGTGCAGTTGCCGGAGCCCGAGCGACTGATCGACGCCTATCCACACCAGGTCTCCGGCGGCCAGCGCCAGCGCATCATGATCGCCGCCGCGCTGACGCTCGATCCCGCGCTGCTGATCGCGGATGAGCCCACCACCGCGCTGGACGTGACGACGCAAGCCCGCATTCTGAAGCTCGTCCGCGAGATGCAGGAGCGCCGCGGCACCGGCGTGCTCTTCATCACGCACGACTTCGGCGTGGTGGCGGAAATCGCCGATCGTGTCGTCGTCATGCAACGCGGCCACGTCGTCGAGCAGGGCACCCGCGACGAGATCCTGCGTCGGCCGACGCACCCCTACACGCGTATGCTTATCGCGGCCGTGCCGAGCCTCAAGCCGCCGCCGTCCAAGGCCTCCACCGGCGCCGTGATCCTCGCCACGCAAGGCCTGGACAAAACGTACGGCAGCGTCGGCGGCCTCCTCTTCGGCAAGGGCCGTGTGGTGCACGCGGTGAAGAATGTGTCGATCGAGGTCCGGCGCGGCGAGACACTGGGCATCGTCGGCGAGTCCGGCTCGGGCAAGTCGACCGTCGCCCGCTGCATCTCGCGCCTCGTCGACCCATCGGGTGGCCGCATCGAGATCGCCGGGCAGGACATGTCGCGCCTGAGCCAGGGTGGATTGCGGGAGCTGCGACGCACCGTGCAGGTGATCTTCCAGGATCCCTATCGCTCCCTCAATCCCCGTCGTCGCGTTGGCGATTCCATCATCGAGGGCCCGGTGAACTTCGGCCTGTCGAAGCCGGACGCCGTCGCTCGTGCGCAGCGCCTCATGACGCATGTGGGTCTGGCGCCCGATGCTCTGGAGCGCTACCCGCACCAGTTCTCGGGCGGCCAGCGCCAGCGGCTGTGCATCGCCCGTGCACTTGCCATGGAGCCGCTGCTGCTGATCGGCGACGAGCCTGTCTCGGCGCTGGACGTGTCCGTACAGGCGCAGGTGCTGCAGTTGCTGGCAGAGGTGAAGAAGAAGTTCGATCTGGCGCTGCTGTTCATCACGCACGACCTGCGGGTCGCCGCGCAGATCTGCGATCGCGTTGCCGTCATGAAGCAGGGCGAGATCGTCGAGCAGGGCCCCACCGAGGCGCTGTTCGCCGCCCCGAAGCACCCCTACACGCGCGAGTTGTTCGATGCCGCACCTGGCCGCGACTTCCTCGCCGCCAGTCCCGCCGCCGCCGAGTAGGCAGCACCGCTTCGCTGCTTTACTTCACGCACTCGGCCAGCAGGCCGATGCCCTCCGAGTCCTTCAGGATGCGCGTGCAGGGCTTCGCGAACCTGGAGGCCTGGAACACCCGATTCAAGTCGGCTTCACTGCGATGCACGACGTGCCAGTCCAGCACGTGGTCCATCAGGCCGCGGGTGGGATTGCTGGGATCGAATGCACCCAGCAGCACGCGGCCGCCGGGCCGCAGCTTGTCGTGCATCCAGTTGATCAGCGTCGTGGTCATCTCGTCGCTGAGCGAATCCGCGAAGAAGAGGCTGTAGATGACGTCCTGCGGCGCGAGGTCGAGCGCCTGCTGCCCGGTGGCGAGATGAATGAGGTTGGCCTGATAGGTGCGGATCTGTCCCGCCAGCCCCTGATCCTGAGCCCGCGTCGCGACGTGCGCCAGAGCCTCCCGGTCGACGTCGACGCAATTGACCAGCAGCCTGCCCTTCGCAGTCGCCTTGTCGTACACGTCGAAGATCTCGCTGGCCGGTCCGCTGCCGAGGCTGGTGACGTGAAACTCTTTGGCTGAGCCCTCGAACAGCTTTGTCAGCTCGGCTGCGGCCTGCGCGCGTTGATTGCGAATGGCCTTCATGGCTGCCTGGTTCAGCAAAGCCGCGTCGAGGATTGGCCCGAGCGGCGCCTCGCCGGAAGCCGAGTTGCCGTAGATCATGGCGATGGTCCGGTAGTCGCCCACGTAGCCACGCGGCTTCGTCAGGCATCGCTGTCCAACAGCGGAGCGCTGGATATAGGGCAACAGTCCCGCATGCAGGGCGTCCGTGATGCCCGCAAGAGACTTGCCCCCCACGGGATTAAGGTCGAGCGCCAGCGCGTCGAAGGCATCCCGCACCAGCTTCGCTTCGCCGTCTGCGACCGTGCCGCCGGAGGAGGCTCGCGCCTCGACGGCTGCCGAGAGCGCCTTGAACGCATCGATCCGCTGTCCGATGGCTTTGGCTTCCGCGCTGCTGTCCGTGGCGGCAGGCGAGCCTGCGGCCCATTGCGCCCGCCGCAGGTCGGACGTTGTCTTGCGCAACCGTTCTGCCGTTAGAGTAGCGATGCCGCGGAAGAAGCGTGCAGCGAACTTTGGGTCTTCGGCCAGCCTTCGCTCGAGCGCGGCCGTGCTCAGCGCCATGACCGAGCTCGCCTCCAGCGCGCGGACGCTCGCGGAAATGGGCCGCTTGTCCAGCCAAGAGATTTCGCCGATGACGTCGCCAGGTCCGAGCTGGCCCACCTTGAGGCTGGAACCAGAGCCCGCGAAGACATAGACCTCGAACAGGCCGTCGGCGACGAAGAAGATGGTCTCTGAGGGGTCGTCCTCACGCACGAGGACCCTATCGGCCGCTATGGCCTTGATTTCGGCGCTGGCCAGCAGCCAGTGGACGTCTTCCGGCCGCAGCTGCTCGAAAATATCCAGTGCAACGTAGCTCATCTGCGCGTGTCCTTGCCCTCGGGAGGCCGGACTTTAGCAGCAGCCACCTACCCCCGCCAGCCGGGGCACTTGGGGGTCGAAGCAGGATCAGACGCACAGGACGGTAAGGGTCGCCGCGCCAAGCGTGCCGAGTGTCGCGCTCGTCGCGGCAGTGGCGAGAATGAGCCTTCGGCGGATGTCGGTCAACGATTCGATCAGTTCGTCCATGGCGGCGGTGCTCCACTAGGGTTGTGGAGCGAACCTAGCCGCAATGGAATCCCCTGGCAGTTCTGCTGGGAACAGGTCAGGTGGCGGATTTCGGTTGCACGGCGCCCATGCCGTCGAACACGCCGAAATACCAGAACACGCCGAAGGCCACGACAGCCAACGCGGACAGGGAGATCACCAAGATCAGGAATGTGTTGGGCGAGCGCTCGGCCTGCATGGCCTTGTTGTCCGTCTTCACGACGGGATGTTCCTGGTCCGCCATGGCTCTATCCTCGATTGGTCTATGCCTATTTGGGCACAGGCCGCAGTCGGCCCATACCGCCCTGTTCGAGAAACGCCACGGCAGCGGTCGGGTTCCGGCGTGAGCCTGGCGCCCAAGGCGTTGGGAGCGACCATAGAAGTGCCCGGAGAGCACCCCAACCGCGCCATCATCCTGGCAATAATGGCGCACCGTCTGCACGCGGAGCGAACGATGACGGCACGCTTTCATCATTTTCACGAACTCATTGGACTACTCACGGCGGCCATCGGTCTTCTGGCGGCAATCTTCAATTTCATGCGCCGCGGCCGCCGCGATCGCTGAGCCTTAGGACTCACGCGTTATCGGTCGTGGATGCGGCCAGATCAGTCTCGACCGACACCGGAGCGGCGAGCTGCTCTGTCGGCTCCCGGTCGCCAGCGAGATAGCGCTGCACGGTGACGAACAGCACCGGCACCATGATCAGCGCCAGCACCACTACCGCGATCATGCCGCCGAGCACGCTCGTGCCGAGCGCCTGCTGGCTTTTGGCGCTGGCGCCGGAGGCAATCATCATCGGCGCGACGCCGCACGCGAATGCAAATCCCGTCATCAGGATCGGACGGAAGCGCAGGTGGCACGCCTGCACCGTCGCCTCGACCAGCGGCACGCCCTTCGCACGCAGATCCTTGGCAAACTCGATGATGAGAATCGCATCCTTCGCGGCCAGGCCGATGATCGTCGTGAGCCCCACGGTGAAATAGACGTCGTTGGGCAAGCCTCGGAAGCTGGAGGCGAGCACGGCGCCGAGCAGGCCGAGCGGCACCGTCAGCAGCACCGCGAATGGAATCGTCCAGCTCTCGTAGAGCGCGGCAAGGCAGAGGAAGACGAGCAGCGCCGACAGGGCCAGCAGCAGCGGCGCCTGCGCACCCGCGAGCTTCTCCTGCAGCGATTGTCCGGTCCATTCGAAGCCGAAGCCTCGCGGCAGCGAGGAGGCGAGTTTTTCCATCTCCGCGATGGCATCGCCGCTGGTGTAGCCGGGCTTGGCCGAGCCGCTGATGCGCACCGACGGATAGTAGTTGAAGCCCACGATCTGCGTCGGTCCCACGCTCCATCCGATGGAGGCGAACGACGCCATCGGCACGAGTTGCCCGCCGCTGTTGCGGACGTTGTAGGCCAGGATCTCCGACGCATTCATTCGCGAGCCGCGATCGGCCTGCACGATCACGCGCTGCATGCGGCCCTGGTTGGGGAAGTCGTTGGTGTAGGCGGAGCCGAGATTGGTCGAAATGGTGTTGTTGATGTCCTCGAACGTCACGCCCAGCGCGGCCGCCTTGGGTCGGTCGATCAGCAGCTCCACCTGCGGCGCTTGCGGCAGGCCTTCGACGTAGACGTCCTGCAGCACGGGGCTCTTCGCGGCCGCGGAGAGAAGCAGGTCTTTCGCGGCCATCAGCTCGCGATAGCCGCGCTGCCCGCGATCCTGCAGACGGAAGCTGAACCCCGACGACGAGCCCAGGTTGTCGATTGGCGGAGGCTGCAGCGCCGAGATCTTGGCGTCGCGGATACTCGATAGCTTGCGGTTGATCTCGCTGACGAGCGCTTCCGCGGACTGGCTGTCGTCGCGCTTGTCCCAGTCCTTCAGCGTGATGAAGGCCTGCGCCGTGTTCTGTCCCTGCCCCAAGAAGCTGAAGCCCGTCAGGAACGTCACGGCCTCGATGCCGGGCTGCGCGAGAAGGAACTTCTCCGTCTGCTCGACCGCGCTCAAGGTCCGGTTGAACGACGACTCGGACGGTGTCTGCACGTCGGTGGTGATGAAGCCCTGGTCGTCGATCGGCAGGAAGCCACCGGGCATGCGCGCGAAGCCCCAGGCCAGCCCCGCCAGCAGCGCGAGGTAGATGACGAGGAACCGTGCTGTGCGCTGGAGCGACCAGCCGACGAAATTGCCGTACTTGTCTTTGACCCCGTCGACGATCCGGTTGAACCAGCCGAGCACGCCGCGGCGCTCCGCATGGTGGCCAGCGGGTATGGGCTTCAGCAGCGTGGCACACAGGGCAGGAGTCAGTGTCAGCGCCATGAGCGCCGAGAACCCGATGGCCGAAACCATGGTCACCGAGAACTGGCGATAGATGATGCCGACGGAACCCGGGAAGAACGCCATCGGCACGAACACGGCGATGAGCACGAGCGTGATGCCGATGATGGCACTCGTGATCTGGCCCATCGCCTTGCGCGTCGCCTCACGTGGCGAAAGGCCTTCCTCGGCCATGATGCGCTCGACGTTTTCGACCACCACGATGGCGTCGTCGACCAGAATGCCGATGGCCAGCACCATGCCGAACAGCGTCAACATATTGATCGACAGGCCGAGCATGGAGAGCGCGGCACAGGTGCCGAGCAGCGCCACCGGCACCACCACCATCGGGATCACGGTGTAGCGCAGGTTCTGCAGGAACAGGTACATGACCAGGAACACCAGCACCACGGCTTCCGCCAGCGTCACCAGTACCTTCTCGATCGAAGCTTCGACCACTGGCGTGATGTTGTAAGGAATGTCGTACTTGATGTTGGCGGGAAAATACTGCGAGAGCTGCTCCATCTTCTCTCGCACGGCCTTGGCCGTGGCGAGCGCATTGCCCGATGGTGACAGCAGCACGGAGAGGCCCGCAACGGGCTGCCCGTTCAGGCGGGTCGTGAACTGGTAGCTCAGGCCACCGATCTCGACGCGTGCGACGTCGCGCAGGCGCACGGTCGAACCATCAGCATTGGCGCGCAGCAGAATGGCGCCGAACTCGGAAGGGGTGGCGAGCTGGCCTTTGACCAGCACGAGCGCCGAGATCTGCTGCGTGCGCGTGCTGGGCTCCGCGCCCAAGCTTCCCGAGGCGACCTGCGCATTCTGGGCCGAGATGGCCTTGGTGACGTCGTCGGCGGTGAGGTTGTAGCCGACGAGCTTGTCGGGATCGATCCAGATGCGCAACGCGCGCTCGGTCGAGTAGAGCGTAGCGCGCCCGACGCCGGGAATGCGCCGGATCTCGCCGATCACATTGCGGATCATGAAGTCGCCGAGGCCGACCTCGTCCAGGCTACCGTCGGTCGAGCGCAGCGTGATGATCTGCAGCACGGCGCTGGACGCTTCCTCGACCAGGATGCCTTGCTGCATCACGGCGCGTGGCAGGCGGGCCTCGACGCGCTTGATGCGGTTTTGCACCTCGACTGAGGCCATGCTCGGGTCGGTGCCCGGCATGAAGTTGGCGATAATCTCGACCTGGCCGAGCGAGTCGGAGGTGGACTCGAAGTTGAGGATGCCGGCGGCGCCATTCAGCTCCTCCTCGATGAGCCGCGTCACGCTGTTGTAGAGGTTCTCGGGCGCCGCGCCCGGATAGCTGGTGCTGACCGAGATGGAGGGCGGCGCGATGAGCGGATATTGCGCGATCGGCAGTTTCGGCACGCTGATGGCGCCGACAAGACAGATGAGGAGCGCGATCACCCACGCAAAGATGGGCCGATCGATAAAGAAGCTAGGCATTGGGATGTCCCGTCAGCGCGCGATGCTGACGGGCGTGACTGCTGGGGTGCGCTCGTCCGAATTGCGCCCGACGGAGGCAGCGCGCATGCTGCGCCACGGCATCGGCGTCACGAGATCACCGGCGCTGAATTTTTGGAAGCCTTCGACGACGACGCGGTCGCCGGGGCTCAAGCCGTGCTGCACGAGCCACAGATCGTCGTGCAGTGAGCCCGTTCGAACAGGCTGCACGGCGACGCGGTTGTCACCTTTCACGATGAACACCTCGCTGCCGCCGCCGGCGTTGCGCTGCACGGCCTGCTGCGGAATGGCGATCGAGTGGGTGTCGATGCCGTCCTCGATCTGCACGCGCACGTACATGCCGGCCATGAGTTCGTGCTTTGGATTCTCGACCTCTGCGCGCAGCTTTACCTGGCCGGTCGACGGATCGACCGTTGCGTCGGAGAACACGAGCTTGCCGGGCAGCGCGTAGGGCTGTTCGTCGTCCAGGACGATCTGCACCTTTGCCGCGTCGGGTGAAATGCGGGCGAGCGTGCCATTCTCGAAATCGCGCCGTAGGCGATTGAGTTCAGCGACGGACTGCCGGAAGTCCACGTAGACGGGATCGAGCTGGTGAATGGTCGCCACGTGCGAGACTTCGCCGGGCGTGACCAGCGCGCCCTCCGTGACCAGCGCCTGGCCGATGCGGCCGGAGATCGGTGCACGGATCGTGGCATAGTCGAGGTTCAGCTTGGCGCGTGCGACGTCGGCTTCGCGCGCCCACACGTCAGCCTCGCTCTGGCGCAGGTTGGCGACAGCCGTTTCGTGTTGTGCAATGGACGCGGCCTTGGTCTCGACCAGCGTCGCGACGCGCTTTTCCTGCAGTCGGTTTTGCTCGAGCAGGGCCTTGGCTTTGGTGAGCGCGGCTTCGTTGGCCTTCAGCTCCACCTCGAATGGCTTGGGATCGACCTGATAGAGGATGTCGCCCGCCTTGACGTCGCTGCCTTGTTTGAAATGCCGCTCGATGATGATGCCGGAAACCCGCGTGCGCACTTCGGCGACGCGCGTCGGCGCGATGCGGCCGGGCAGTTCGCGCAGAACCCGGCGCTGGGCCGCCTCGACCGTGACGATGCTGACTTCCGGGGGTGGAGTGGGAGCCGACGCCTGCCCGCTGCCGTCACATCCTGCAAGAGCCAGCAGGGCTGTCCAGGCAAGCGAAACCCGGACGACGTTCGACAACTGTATCATGCGGCTCGACCCTCCGTTGCATTCCACCACCGGGCGCTAAGAGCCCGAATCGCAGACCTGCACCTGCTAGGGGGACATCCACATGCACGGACGATGCCAGAATTCGGGAGTGCCCCCCGACCTCTGCGAACCCACCCGTGTTCGCGCGCCCCCTAAAGCACGCTCACGGAGAGGTAGGGTGCGTTGCAGCAAATCCCTGCGCGGCGAGTTGTCGCAATTGATACAAGTCATTGTTATTCAGCCGTCTGCGCAATCGCATTGATGCGCTCAACGAAGAGCAAGCCGTAGTAATTCGCGACATGTCCGCAGCGCGACGCTCATGCGGTGATGGCCGAGAAACGGTGAGCGGCCTCGAGGGCCGCCGACCAACCGCACGTTGCCGCTCGCTCAGGCATTCACACGCAGTTGTGGGCACTCCGTACTCGGATCAACGCGGGCGGTAGGCGCGGATCACCGCGCGCGATAGGCTTTGAGCAACGTACGGACGGCAAAGGCCACCACGTTGCGGATTTGAGCGTCGTCCGGCGGGCCCGCGCAGTTGAAGAGCATCGGCTTGAAGATGTTCGACACGCAGGAGTCCAGGAACTGCGCCGCGGCTACCTGCGTATCGATCGGCTCGAGCACGCCTGCCTCGATCTTGCTCTGGAAATAGCGGCTCAGCGTGGCGATGCCGCGAGCTGGACCTGCAGCATAGAACTTGGCCCCAATCTCGGGCATGCGGTCTGAGATCGCCGTGATCGTGCGCACCGCCGATAGTCCGCCCGGACGGCACAGGAACTGCGCGAACTCGACGCCAAACCGCAGCAGCTCCGCTTCGATGTCTGCAGCCTCGTCGAAGGTGAAGATGCGGTCGGCCTCCTGCCGCTTCTGCTCCTCGACGATGGCCTCGAACAGCTCTTCCTTGCTCTTGAAGTAGACGTAGAGCGTGCCCTTGGAGACGCCGGCCTCGCGGGCAATCGCGCCCATGCTGGCCGCGTCGAAGCCCTGCGCCAGGAAGATCCGGCAGGCACCATCGATAATCTGGCGCCGCTTCTTAGCGGACCCTGCCGGCCCGCCGGCCTCCGCAGGCAATTCCTTAACCTGAGTTGTCATCGTCAGCTCTTGCAACCCATCATCTCAGATCGAATTGACCGAACCGTTCGGTCATTGACATAGGCCGCTCGATCATCTATGTCAATGGCGAATGACCGAACGGTTCGGTCAATCGATTTTGAGGTGGTTCATGCTTGACGACCAAGCGCAACTGACCGGTGAGGGAAACCAGCTTTCACGTCCGCAGCGGACTGCGGCGCCCGCGTCATCGGCCGTTGCCCCGACGCAATCCACTGCGCCGTCCAATCTGGTCCGCCGCCTCGGACTGGTGGCTGCCGCAGCCCTCGCGGTCTCTATCGGCGGCTACTACGGCGTTTCCTGGTGGACCACCGGCCGCTATATGGTGAGCACGGACGACGCCTACGTCGGCGTCCGCAGTGCCACCCTCTCCCCCAAGGTCTCGGGCTATCTCTCCGCCATCCTTTCCAGCACATTGGGATCCTAAGCTTAGAATTCCACGTGGACAAGTTGTC